>Ga0256911_1000144_pt1 | contig 24214 bp, 21 predicted proteins | sample MC6MC0764MT_FD_190197 | JGI IMG/M metagenome (GOLD analysis project Ga0256911, IMG submission 190197) | Metatranscriptome of enriched soil aggregate microbial communities from Iowa State University, Ames, United States - MC6-MC0764-MT... | ecosystem: Environmental > Terrestrial > Soil >...
AACGGGCGCCTTGTCGTCGAGGGCACGGCGGGCGCCCGCGATCGCCTCGCCCTGCGCGTCGTGTCGGCGACCGGCGAGGTCCTGGATGAGAGGCACACGGTCGCGGACGACGACGGGTCGTTCGCGTTGCAGTCCGGCACGATGAAGGTATCCAGCTGGTGGAGGACGGGGACCCGATACGACGCTGTGGTCATCGCAGAGCACGAGAGCGGCGAGGAGTCTACGTCGACCCCGGTCGGCTTCCGTCACGTCGAATGGACGCACACCGCGGGCGCCGCTCATCTGTCCGAGCCATGGCTGCTCCACATCGACGGGGCCCAGGTCTTCCTCCGCGGCGTCAACTGGGTGCCGCTTGGCGCGGATTACGCCGACGTGGCGCTCGAGGAGTACCGTCGCCGGCTGGAGACGTACGTCCGGTTGGGTGTGAACATCGTGCGGGTGTGGGGCGGAGGTTCGCGCGAGCACGACGTCTTCTACGACCTGTGCGACCAGTTTGGCCTGCTCGTCTGGCAGGAGCTGCCGCTGAGCTCGTCCGGGATCGACAATCGTCCTCCGGACGACGACGAATTCGTCGCAGGGTTGGCAACGATAGCAGCCCACTATGCGGCGCGACTCCACACCCATCCCTCTCTCCTGGTCTGGAGCGGTGGTAATGAGCTGTCGCAGGCCGAGAACGGTGAGCCCGCACCCGGTTCACCGCTCACGTTCGACCACCCCGCGCTCGCCGCCGCTAGGGACGCCATCCGGGCGTTCGACGCACAGAGCAAGATCGTTCCGACCTCTCCCTCCGGCCCACGTTACGTCGCCGAAGCGGCCGAGTTCGGCCAGGGCCTCCACCACGACGTGCACGGCCCGTGGACGGCGCGGGTCGACCTCGACGAGTGGCGCGAATACTGGGCGGGGGATGACGCCATGCTCCGCTCCGAGGTCGGCGTCGCAGGTGCCAGCGGCGTGGAGCTGCTCGAGAAACACGGGATCGCCGGAACTGGTGCCGCCGATCGAATCGAGCTGTGGCGGCACACCTCCAACTGGTGGATAGACCGCGACGATGTGCCGGACGGTAACCTCGGCGACTGGGTGGCTCAGAGCCAGCGTGGTCAGGCCGATGCGATCGCGCTGGCTGCAAGCGCTTCCATGGACCGTTTCCCGTCATGCGGCGGCTTCATTAGCTGGATGGGCCATGACTCGTTCCCGTGCGCGGTCAGCCTCTCGTTGCTCGATGTCGACGGACGGCCCAAGCCGGCTGCCGAGGCGCTCGGCGAGGTGTTCCGGCGCGTGCTGCCGGGCGAGCGGGCGTGGTCGCAGTAGCAGGGCACGGCGAAGGGCCTGTGGACTCGATCGAGTCCACAGGCCCTTTCCGGTGCGGCTTACTCAGTTCGCCGCGACGGCCACTCCGCGGACCGCGATGGCGGGCGACGACGCGGGCGCCGTGATCCGCCATCCCACCCGCGCGATGCCGCCGACGACGACGGCACGCTTCACGCCGGGCTGGATCACGACATCCAGCCACACAGGTTGCTGCGAGAAGGCGATGCCCGTGGAGTCGATACGGCCGACCCTGTTGAACGTGAGGCTCTGCGCATCCGTGCTGCCACCGCGGAGGTCGAGAGTGCCCGCGTCGTCGCGGGCACTCGCGGTGAACGCCGCCTGCGCGAGCACGAGGTTCCCCGCCTGGACGACGACACCGCGATGCGGATTCCAGTTGAACGCATTCGCGCTGTAGTTGTGGAAGCGCGCTTCGCTCTTGTCGCCGGCCGTCGGTTCCAACCGGATGTACGACTCGCTCAGGCTGTCGGCCGGGGGGTCCGGAATGGCTCCGGCCGTTGCGTCGAAGCCCCACGGGACAGCGCCCGAGTCGCAGTTGACGCAGTCGAAGCCCCGTCGACCGGTGCTGTCGATGACGAACGAGTCGACGGCGGCGTCGATCCAGAACCCGTAAAGCAGCCCCTCGAAGCCGGTCCCGTTCGAACCGAGGAAGTGCGCACCGATCTTCTGCCGGTAGGCGAACGACTGGTCGATGATCTCGTTTTTCGCGGTCCCGAGCCGGAAGCTCTCGAGCGTCGTGTCCTGCACCTTCATGATCCGGAAGAACAGGGCGATCATCGCGTCGTAATCCGCGGGAGCGCCCGGCAGGGTCGTTCCCGTCGTGCGGAACCAGAAGTGGGGATTGAAGTGCGCCCGGCGGATCACGCCGTTCGATGATCCGCCCACGGAGAAGCCGACCTTCAACGGCGACCCGACCACCCAGTCCGCAAAGTGGCCAGTGGTGTCACCGGTCGCGAGGTCAACGCCCTGCCACGCGTTCCCGATGTCGACCCCGCGCACCCAGGTGTTCTTGCCGAGTGCGCGCACGGCATACGGATACGCCGCCGGGGAGGTGGCGCTCTGCTCGGGGTACCAGGTCAGCAGTCCGGTCACTCCCGCGTTCTTGCTGAGGCTGATCGTGGCGGCGGCATTCTCATTGCCTTTGTTGCCGTAGACGTAGAGAACGGTTGCCGCGGCGTTGGTGTGGAACGGGCCGAGCTGGGCACCGCGCAGCTCGACGCCGCTCGGAACTGTCAGCGAGCCGTCCACGCGGTACCGGCCGGCGGGAAGGTACGCGATTCCCCCTCCGCGGGGAGCTGCTGCGTTGAGCGCATTCTGTATGGCAGTCGTCGCGTCGGTCGTGCCCGTCGGGTCCGCCGAGTATGGTGCAGCGGTCGCCACGACGAGGTGCTTGCCCGACACGGTCGGCTCGGCCGGCAGCTTCGGGGAGTCGGGCGCGGAGCCGGTGGTCTTCGGAGCGTCGTCCACGGTCAGCACGGTGGAGCTGGATGCCCGCGTCACGTCGGAGGCCGTCAACCCGGTCGAGATCAGGTCCACGGCTGCGGCACCCGCGTTCGCGCGCACGGTCGGCACGTTGCGTGTGCGTGTGAAGGAGGTGCGCTGCGCCTGGATCGATCCGCCGTCGAGCACGACAGCCGGGCTCGTCGACCGCGCGACCGACGAGTCGAAGAGCCCGATGATTCCGGTTGCCCCCGCCGCGATGGCTACAGCGGAGCCGGTCGGCGCGTTGAGCGTGCAATCCGTGCAGTTGAAAGTGGTGCGCGAGAATGCCGGTCCCGTTGCGATCCCGGTGGTCCTAGCATTGATCGTCGCGTGAGTCAGCTGTACGGCGATGGTGTTGACGTCGTCGAGCTGGATGCCCGTCGTCACGTCATCCATCCGCACGTCGCTGTACTGTCCGGACGACGAGACGGTGATATCTCCCGTGACGCCTCGGTCGGTGCGCAGTCGCAGGCCCGTCTGTGCGCTCTCGATTGAGTATCCCTTGAGGTACTGCGTGTCGGAACGGCCGATGTCGAGGCCGACCAGGTGGGTGCGCGTATAGGCCGCGACGCTCTTGACGCTGGTTCCGTCGTAACGCGCCCAGTACGACGGGCTCAACTCGAGATCTTCGATGCGACCCACGTCGGTCGCGAAATCGATCGTGACGCCCTTGTAGAGCGCCGTCCCCCTCACCTGGTCGAGGACCCCGAGCTCATTGTTGTCTGTGCCGGCGCGTACGGCCTCATACGAGTTGACGAGGGTCACCTGCTTAAGCCCGGCGAACTGAGAACTGTTGCCGCCGAGCCGCACGGTCGGGCCGTACGCCACGGGCGCCGCCGCCTTCTGATCCGGATAGTAGATCGTGGCACCCTGCAGGCCGCCACCCCCCACGATCGTAACGAGGGGATCATCGGTGCCTGAAGCCGGCTTGGCGAGGAAGGTCGTGAGACGAGAGGTGTCCTGGCCGCCGGGGCGGTCCTTGCCGTTCTTGTCGGGCTTGCCGTTCTTGCCGTCGGGGTCGGTCCACGCCCCCAACAGTGTGACGCCCTTTGGGATGGTGAGCGTTCCCGTGAGCAGATACTTGCCCGCACCCGCCCAGACCACGCCGCCGCCATCGGCGCCGGCCGCGTCGAGGGCCGTTTGCAGAGCAGGGCGGGCGTCGGTGCGGCCGCTCGAGTCCGCGCCGAAGGCCGCGACGTCGTAACCCGCGACGACGGAGACGCCGTCGGGATCGGTGACGATCTTCGGCGAGAAGGCCGCCGAGATGGCCGCTGGGGCCTTCGCAGCGGAGAGGGCGGGGCCACCTGGCGCAGCGACGGCGCCTGTGCCGGAGACCCCCACCAGGGAGGCTGCGATGGCGACGGCCGTTGCCGTCGACACCACGATTCTGAGACGGGACACGGGTACCTCTTTCTTGTCGAGTTTCCTGTGGTGCTGTTGCGGAGGTCGGAGCGTGTTAGGGATGCCGATCACGGGCGGTCCCAGCACATGCTGTACGTCAGATCGGTGTACGCCTGCAGCGTCCCCGAGGCGTACCCGGCGGTGACTGAAGCGCCCACGGCCGCGTGAGGACAGCTGGATGTCGGGTCATCGCCGGAGATCCAACTCACGGTGTTGCCGGTGACCGTCGTCGACAGCTGGCCCGATATCCCGATGCCGGCCTCGGCAGCGACCGCGAGGGTGCCGGAAGTGTTGTTCGTGACACTGCCTCCAGAGCCGATGGTCGACGGCCCGAAGTAGGCGAACGTCCCGACGGAGATGGCGAATGTCGAGACGGCCGCCGGGCTGCTCCACAACCGGTTGTCGTGCATCGCAGCACCCGCGAATGAGACTGGGGATACCGTCGCCGGGTAGGTCGACGTCGAGCTGTCGAAGGCGAGCATCGCGTGCGCACCCTTGCCGGCCTGGATGACCGTGTTGTTGTAAACCTGGCTCGCTTGTGTGTAGCCCGGGGATCCGAAGAGGATGATTCCGACGTCGGAGGCGTCCACCACGGTGTTGTCGTGCACGCTCATCGATCCGCAGCCGCCGGTGATTCCGTCGGTTTCGGCTACGCCGTCGTGCACGGCGCTGTACGACTCCACGATGTTGCCCGAGATGACGGTGCCGGCGCAGGTCTCGCCCGCGGCGACGCCGTTGATCTGCATCGACGTCGCACCGGCGGTGTTGCCGACTCTGCTGTTCGTGAGCGAGGTGCCGGAGCCGGCGAAGATCTGGAGATTGAAGCGGAGTCGATCGTAGGAGGACTCGCGCAGACGGTCGCCTTCGATCCACACGTGGTCGATGTGGCCGCCTCCAGCGAGCTTGACGGCGTTCCCGCTCCATCCGGGCTGACGCACCAGGCGCCCCATCTCGGCGTAATGTCCCGGTGCACCAGCCGTGGCGAGTGTCACTCCGCTCGGCACCGTGAGGGTGGACGTCAGCGGTATCAGCGCTCGAGCCGCCAGCGTCACCGTTGATCCCGATGCAGCCGAGTTCAACAGGGCTTGGAGGCCGGCCTCCGATCCGTTGTAGCCGGTGGTCCCGGCGCCGAGGTCGATCGGCGCAGCCGTTCCGAAGTGGTAATCGGCGGTCGAGCAGATCGTGCCGGCGAGGGTTGCGAACTCGGTCGATGCCTCCATCGCGGCGGTGATGCTCGACATCGGCTGGCTCGAGTAGAGGGCGAGACCCGAGGCGTCCGGCTCGCGATTCAGCAACGTTCGGTAGGCCACCTCGACCTTCGCTGGAGCGCTCAGTCCGAGTGCGTTGAATTCCGGCGAGAGGAGCACACCGTTCGCCACAGAAGACAGCGTGGTAGTCGTGCACCCGGACGTGCTGAAGGTGTTGGCTGCGCTCGTCCAGCCGGCCTGATCCGGTGCGCGGCCGAGGCCATCCGTGTAGAGCTTCGTGATGAACTGGTACGGAACGAACGTGGTGGCGGATGCCGGAGTTGGGGCGAGGAGGCTCCCGGCGGCGATCGCCGCCAGCGCTACGATCCCCGCCACCACGGACAGAAGGGTTGTGCGTGACTTCATCGGTGTGTCTCCCTTGACTCACATGCGATGGATTCATATATATGAATAGCTATTCACTGCGTTGATGCCCGACGATACCCGGAGCCTTATCGGAAAGTCAACGTTGTCTTTACGCCGAGACCCGTTGTTGCTTTCGTCTGGCACCGCCTCAGATTGCGTCTGGCACTCGAACGCTGCCCATGCCGCCGTCGACGGTCAGCAGCGTGCCGGTCGTCGACGCGGAGCGCGGTCCGGCGAGATAGGCAACCGCATGAGCCACCTCGGCCGCGGTCACGAGCCGGCCGAGCGGCTGGCGGCGGCGCAACTGCTCGGCGGCCACGCTCGCGTCGTCCGCCGACTGCAACAGCCGGCTGACCCATGGCGTGTCCGCCGTTCCGGGCAGGACGGCGTTCACGCGGATACCCTCGCGGACGTGATCGGCCGCCATCGCGAGAGTGAGCGAGGTGACTGCGCCTTTGCTCGCCGAGTAGAGAGCGCGATCCACCACGCCCACCCTCGCAACGACCGAACTCACATTGACGATGGCGGGGCTCGGCGACCGCCGCAAGAACGGCAACGCAGCGCGGGTCACCCGCACGAGGCCGAAGACGTTGACGTCGAACACCCGAAGCCACTCGGCATCGTCATTCTCGCCCACGTTTCCCGACGCACCGATGCCCGCGTTGTTGATCAAGACGTCCACGCGCCCGAGCGTCTTCGCGATCTCCTTCATGACGCCGGTGACCGCGCGGTCGTCGGTGATGTCACACCGGAAGCCGAGGGGGCTGGTCGTTTCATCATTGAGGTCACGATCGAGCACGGCGACGGTCGCCCCGCGCTCCCGTAGCAGGCGAGCGGTCGCGGCCCCGATGCCGCTCGCGCCACCCGTGACGACGGCGACGAGATCCTCGAACTCGGCCATTTCCTGCCTCCTTCCCGAAGTCGCGTCCATCACGTTCATCCCTTCACCGACCCCTGCAGCCCATTGATGAAGAACCGCTGCAGCACGACAAAGAGCACGATGATCGGTACCACCGTGATCAGGGCGGCGGCCATTACCTGGTTCCACTGCACGACATTCGACGAAAGCAGGCTCTGCAGTCCGACGGGAAGAGGGAACCGTGACGGGTCGTCGTTCGTCAGCATTGGGAGAACGTACTCATTCCAGGCCGCTACGAAGTTCAAGATGGTGACGGTCACCAGCGCCGAGCGCGAGAGCGGGAAGTAGATCCGCCAGAAGATGCCGAACTCGGAGCAGCCGTCCAGCACTGCCGCCTCGTGCACCTCCTCCGGCACACTGGCGTAGTACGAGCGCATGAGCACTATCGCGATCGGTGCCGCACCGTTCACGACCGGGAGGATGACAGCCAGCGGTGAGCCGTTCAGTCCCAGGGTCTGGTCGAGGAACACGATCGGCAGAAGCACCGTCACCGCAGGAACGAAGAGGGCTCCGACGAAGATCGCGAACAAGATTCGTTTGAGTGGAAAGTCGAGTACAGCGAACGCGTATCCCGCGAGGGGGAAGACCACGAGGATCAATATGCACGACCCTACGGCGATGACAAGGCTATTCAGCAGGAGCAATGGCACATTGAGAGCCCCGAATGTGTCGACGATCGTCTGGAAGGTCGGCGGAGACGTGAACGGCAGGGGATCCGTCAGCACTTGCTGATTCGTTTTGAGAGCTCCGCCGATCATCACCAAGAACGGGAAGACCGAGATGATCCCATAGATCACGAGGAGCGCGACGACGACGATGCGGAAGATCAGCCGGCCTGCGAAGGCCGCTGGAGTCGTTTTCACGCGTGCCGAGCGGCGCCCGCGTGTGCGCGTGAGCTGTGTCGCGGTCATTGCCTGCTCCTCAGGATCCGGAGGTTAATCACGGCGAGCACGATCGCCGCGACGGCGAGCAGCCAGCCGAGGGCACTCGCATAGCCGAGATCGGTGGTGCGGCCGAAAGCGAACGCGTAGGTCTGGAGACCGAGGGTGTTCGAGGCGTTCACGGGGCCGCCGTTGGTCATCAAAAGATAGAGCTGGAAGTTTTGCAGCGACTCCCGCAGCATAATCACGACGACGAGGGCGGTGACGGGATTCAGCAGCGGGACGATGATCGACCAGACCGTGCGAAAACCCGACGCGCCGTCCACGTGGGCTGCTTCGACCACGGACTCCGGGATCGTCTGCAACCCCGTCAGGAACAGGAGCATCGCGATGGGAACGTTGGACCAGACCTGGACGGCGATCACAGCTCCGAGCGCCGTCGAGGTGGTCCCGAGGAATCCGTCCGAGGGTGCCAGCGAGTGCAGGCCGAGCGCGTCGAGCACGGCGTTGACGACGCCGTCCGGCTGATACATGAAACGCCACGCGTAGTAAACGGCGATTCCCGTCGTGACGAACGGGATGAAGTACACGGTTCGGAGCACCGCCCGCAGCCGGGTGATCGAGTTGAGCAGGAGCGCGAGCGCCAGGCCGATGACGATCACGACGATCGGGAGCACGACCATTCCAACGAGGGTGTTCCCTGCTGCTTTCGCGATGACGGGCGAGACGGCCGGGTTCGCGCCAAGAAGGTCTGCGTAATTGGAAAGGCCGGTCCACGTCCAGTCCGGCGAGAAGCCGTTCCACCGAGCGAAGCTCAGCAGGAAGCCGTAGACAACCGTGTAGACGCCGAAGATGGCGAACAGGACAGCAGCGGGCGCGACGAAGAGCAGGCCGACCCACCTGCCGCGCCGCCGACGCCGGGAGCGACCCCGACGTCCGGCGGCGGACAGGCGCGCCGGTGCGTCCACCGGTGCGTCCGTCATCTAGCCGACTGCCTTCCAGGCGGCGGCGTAGAGATCGGTGAGCGAGCCGGCGACCTGGGACGGTGACGACTCTTTCGCGGGGAGCTTCGCCAGCTCGACCGCCGTGTCGTGCGCGACCGTCTCGCCGGGGTCGGCCGAGAAGTCGTTCGGATTGAAGGCCTTTTCGCCGTCCTTCGCCGTCACCAGCCCGACGAGCTGCCGGAGCAGCGGGGAGCTGAGCGATTCCGCCGGAATTGCTGTCGCCGGCAGGTCGTTCGCCTTCTCCGCGAATGTCGTGGCGCCCTTCGTGCTGGTGAGGTACTTCAGGAAGCTGATGGACTGCCCTTTGTGCTTCGTGGTCGAGGTCACCGCACCCGAGATCAGTGGGCTAGCCTGGTAGCTGAGCGCCTCGGAGGCACCGCCGGATGCCGGCGGAACGGAGAAGACCGACACGTCGTCAGAGCTGAGTCCGAAGGTGCTGAGAGACGAGAGGGTGAAGGTTCCACCCACGTCCCAGGCCGCTTTGCCGGTCGCGAATGTCTGATCGGCCTGGTCGATCCCGAGGCTCAACACGCCTGGTACCCAGAGCGGAGTGAGCTGGTTGTAGAGATCGAGTGTCTTGACGCTGGCATCGGAGGTCCACGCCGGGTCCTGACCCCGACTCTGACGACCGTAGAACGCATCCTCTCCGAGGTACGCGTAAGACAGCGGACGATACAGCCAGTAGTAGCCGGTCTCGGGGACTTGGAGCCCCGTGACGATTCCGCCGCTGGCGCTGTCGGTGTCATGAGTCTTCTGGATATCGGCGATCCAATCCTGCCAGGTGGCGGGCGGGGTGTCGGCGTCCACGCCGGCGGCCGCGAGCAGCTTCTTGTTGGCGAAGACGACGCCCGGGGTGCCGGCCAGATAGGGGACCGCATAGGAGTGGCCGGCCTTCAGGTCCTTGTATGTGGTCGCCGGGTCGGTGCCCGAGTTGGTGATCGCATCCTTGGTGATGGTTGCGCTCTCGACGACGCCGGGCAGGAAGTCCTTCTGCCAGCTGGAGTCGAACTCATCGCTGATGTCCTGGATGATGCCCGCCTGTGCGAGCTTCCAGTCCTCGCCCTGACTGTGCACGGAGACGATGTCCGGAAGCGTCTTCGACTTGGCCGCCGCCTGCACCTTCGTCAAGTAAGCGTCGTCTGGCGTGTAGACACTGACCTTGACCGTCATGCCGTTCTTCGCACCCCAGGCCTTGCCGACGGCCTCGAGTGCGGAGACCTCCGACTGCTTGAAGGTCCAGACTGTGAGAACGTCGTCCGAGCCACTCTGGCTCGAGCAGCCGCTGAGTGCGGCGACGACGGTGACCGCGCTGAGTGCGGCCGTGAGTTTAAGTGATCGCTTCATTGCAACCCCGATCATATATGGGAATGACCATCTGTCAGTGTGAATGTTATGGGAATCGCAATGTGAGTGTCAATGATTTGAGACAACGTTCTCTCAGAAGGTGAAAGATGTTCCGGTCGGGCCGGCGGGCCCCGTCAGCGACTCAGGAGTCTGATGCCTTCGGGCTCGGAGAACGACGCGGCTGCGCTAACGAGCGTCTTTACGACCGAACGCTCGAACGCTCGGTCCAACCGCGCGATCGGAACCGAGCAACTGATCGCGTGCGTCCGGATCGTGCCACTGCCGAGCGCCACGGCGAAACAGCGGACACCCTCGGTGCTCTCTTCGTCGTCGATCGCATACCCTCGGCTTCGGGTGGCCTCGAGGTCACCACGCAACTGATGGTCCTCGACCAGCGTCTTCGGCGTTAGGTAGCGGCGGGAGATGCTCAACCGCCGCTTCAGAGTCTCCTCGTCGAGTTCCGCGAGCAACACCTTGCCCAGCGCAGTGGCGTATGCGGGCAGGCGCACACCCACCCCGCTGACCAAGCGCAGGTTGTGGCGCGCGTCTCTTTTGGCGAGATAGACGATCTCCATCCCTTCGAGCACACCAAGATGGATGGTCTCGCCCAGTTCGGCAGACAAGCCGTCGAGCATCGCCGCCGACCGGCGGACGATATCGTCGCCGTCGAGGTACGCGGCACCGACGGTGAGTGCCTGCGGGCCGATGCGGTAATACACCCCGCCGTCGCTCTCATCCGTGGACAGCCAACCGCGGCTCTGGAGGTTGCGCAACAGTCCATGGAGGCTGCTCTTGGGAATCTGCAACGCCTCGGCGATCTCTCCCAGGCTGCGGGCGGATTGTGCCGCCGCGAGATATTCGAGAACGGTGAGCGTGCGATCCGCCGACTTGACAGCCGCCGCCTTCAGATCACTCATGACTTTCCTCAGATCCTTCCAAACGATCAATTATCGCATCGAGGTCGAGCAGGTGTTCTGCCTCGAACCCGATCAGGGTGCGCGCGCGGTGCGTGGAGTAGGCACCGCGCCCTATCTCGTCCGAGATCGGCGTGGCCGGATGCCATTCGGCCGCCAGCTCCCGAACAGGACGATCGGACAACACGTCGTCCGCCATGATGTTCAGAACGACGGCGCCCGTCACATCCGTGGCGCTCGCGGCGTCGAGCGCGCGAATCACCGCCGTTGCTGCGTCGCGCACATCGAGGTACGCCCACAGTTCTTTGGCGAGAGACCGTCGAACGCCCTCATCCACCCGCGCAGATCTCTCCCGCTCGACGAGCATCGATTGGGTGCCCGTGAACGGAAAGCGCATCGCGACGACGGTCGTGCCCCACCGCCGAGCGGCGAAGCGTGCCGCGGCCTCATCCATCTCCTTACTGAGTCCGTAGCCCTCCGACGGCCGAAGCACATGGTCTTCATCGACGGGAAGCACGATCGGCGACAGCAACTCCTCCGACCACGCCATGCCCAGCACCGAGACACTGGATGCGATGATCGCCGTCGGCACCCCGGCCCGCCCCGATTCTTCGAGCATCGTCAGCGTCGTGAGCGTGTTCGCGGTGACGAGTTCGACGGCCCTCAAGTCGCCCGGCGAGGGGATGGCAGCGAAATGCACAATCGCATCGGTCGGTTGCGACACGGTCTCCGCGACCAGGCTCCGATCAGCCGCGTCTCCGATGACCTCCATGACGCCCTCCGGCACACCGCCGGGAGTCGACCTGCGCACCAGCGAGACGACCTGATGCCCCTCTCCGGCAAGACGATCGACGACGACTCTGCCGATGAGGCCGCCGCCACCGGTGACGACGATCCTCATGGCCGTGCCGGCGAGCCGTCTTCACGACGAAGGAGCGACCAGGTCTCGTATGTGAGCGGCTCAGAAATCGGGTATCGCGCCGCCTCCCGCTCGTCGACCTCCACTCCGATCCCCGGTGCGACCGGGATGCCGAAGGCCCCGTGCGAAATCACCGGCGCACCCGGGAAGACGTCGCGGACGGCGTCCGGATACTCGACCGACTCCTGAATGCCGAATGCGCGCGACGACGCATCGATCGCGAGAGAGGCGGCGTGCCCGACAGGCGAGATGTCCCCGGGCCCGTGGATGGCGAGCCGCACGCCGAACAGTTCGCAGAGGTGGGCGAGCTTGATGGTCGGGGTGATTCCGCCGAGGGCACTGAGTCGAATACGGGCGAAGTCGATTAGGCGCTCGGTGATGAGCGGGACGAATGTCGCGACATCGGCGAAGGTCTCACCGACGGCCTGCGGGGTCGTGGTCGCCGCGCGCATCTCCCGGTACCAGGCCAGGTCCTCCGGCGCGATCGCGTCTTCGAGGAAGAAGAGCCGATAGGGCTCCAGGTCCTTCGCGAGGCGGATGGCCTGGATCACGGGGAGGCGCTCGTGCACATCATGCAGCAGCTCAACTCCGAAACCGACAGCATCCCGAACGGCCTCGAACATCGGCTCAACGGCGAGAGCGTATGGCCGGGGGCGCCACGGGATGGCGCGCGCCCGGACCGACGCCGCAACCGAAGGATCGGTGTCGCCGTGCGCACCGTACGTGTCGGCATCCGGAATCGCGACCTGAGCCCGCACGTACTCATAGCCTTTTTCCACGAAGGCGTGGACGCTGTCCACTACCTCCGTGGTCGTGCGACCGCTGGCGTGCCCGTAGACGGGGATGTTCATGCGCGTGCGACCGCCCAGGAGCTGGTGGACGGGAAGCCCGGCGACCTTGCCCGCGATATCCCAGAGCGCGATGTCGATGCCGGCAAGGGCGTTGTTCTCGATCGCTCCCCCGCGCCAATATGGGCTCAATTCCATGAGCTGATGGAAGTCCTCGATGTCGAGAGCATTGCGGCCAACCAGCATCGGTCCGAGGTAGTTCTCGATCACGCTACGGATCGCGAGCGGCCGCTGCGGGCTACTGGCGCAGCCCCAGCCGATCAGGCCCGGTTGATCGGTCTCCACTTTGACGAGCAGAAGCGGAGCGCCGGCGGGAGCGGTGGCGACGACGGAGACTCGGGCGACCCTGACCGTTCGCCCATCTCCGTCCCAGGGTGCGCGGGCTAAAGGTCCCGCGTGAGCGGCGGGAAAGTCGATGGTATCGGTCACGGCGGAACTCCTCGCTGAGTCGGTTGCAGACGTTTGATAGTATCGCGGCATTCAGATGAGTGATGGAAATTTCACTCACGTGAATCACAAAGAAGTGGGGTGTGTGAGGTGGCCGACGATCAGGTCCGGATCGCTACGCTCGGCGATGTCGCCGCTAGAGTCGGCGAGTGCCCGGTGTGGTGCCCCGAGGCGTCGGTCCTCGAATGGATAGACATGCCGCGCGGAGTCGCGTACCGCACAGATCTCACAGGCCGCACCCTCGCCATGGATCTCGGCCGCCCCATCGGCGCCCTCGTCCCGCGGAGGTCAGGAGGCTGGGTCGCGGCGACCTGGACAGGATTTGCGATCCTCGACACCGAGGGGGCGGTGACCCACGAAGACGCCTTCCTCGGCCCTGGACTCAGGATGAACGATGCGGCCTGCGATCCGCAAGGCCGACTCTTTGCAGGCAGCACGGCACTCGATTTCGAGGCCGGTGCAGGTGCGATCCACCTACTGCGCTCGAACGGAACGCACGAGGTCGTTCTCTCCGGGCTCACCCTGCCCAATGGGATGGGGTGGAGCCCCTCCGGCGACATCTTCTACCTGGCCGACAGCATCAAACGACACCTGCTCGCATTCGACGTCGACGCCGTGACAGGCCTCCCGTCCCGGCGACGGCTGCTCCGAGTATTCGACGCCGAGGACGGCCTGCCGGACGGACTCTGCGTCGACGCTGACGGATGCCTCTGGGTGGCGCTGTGGGACGGAGGTGCGATCGTGCGGATCTCCCCCGAGGGCGAGGAACTCTACCGACTGCGTCTCCCCGTCGCTCGGCCGACATCGTGCGCATTCGGCGGAGCTTCCGGCGAGATCCTCTTCGTCACGACCGCCATGACCGAAGGCGATACCTCGAACGGAGCGAACGGCCGACTTCTCGTCGTTCACGAGCTCGGAACGAGAGGTCGGCCGGATCCCCATTTCGACGACTGAGACCATCCACCACACGAAGGAGACAGCTGTGCGCTTTGCGCGTTATGGCGCCCCTGGCGCCGAGATCCCCGCCCTTGTCGACGGAGACCACGTGTACGACCTGAGGGGACAGACCAGCGACATCGATGGGGAATTCCTCTCGACCGGCGGAGCCGAGCGCGCCCGGGCCGCGCTCGACGAGGGCTCACTGCCACGCCTAGACCACACCGCCGACCTGCGCGTCGGCTCCCCGATAGCGCGCCCGAGCGCAATCGTCTGCATCGGCATGAACTACGCTGCGCACGCGGCCGAATCCGGCGCGGAGCCCCCGACGGTTCCGATCGTCTTCCTCAAGACGCCGAACACGATGGTCGGTCCCAACGACGACGTCCCGATCCCGCCCGGAAGCGAGAAGACCGACTGGGAGGTCGAACTCGGGGTGGTCATCAGTCGACGAGCGTCCTACCTGTCGTCTCCGACCGATTCCGCCACGCACATCGCCGGTTATGTCATCGTCAACGACGTCTCCGAGCGTTCCTTTCAACTCGAGCAGTCGGGCGGTCAATGGTCCAAGGGCAAGTGCGCTCCCGCGTTCAGCCCGACCGGCCCCTGGCTCGTCACGCCTGATGAGGTCGATGCGGGCGAGCTGCGCCTACGGAGCTCGGTGAACGGCGAGCCGAGACAGGACTCGACGACCGCCGATCTGATCTTCGGCGTCGACTTCCTAATCTGGCACCTCAGCCAATACATGGCCCTGGAAGCCGGCGACCTCGTCCTCACCGGCACTCCCGAAGGTGTGGGGCTGTCCGGCAAGTTCCCGTACCTGAAGTCGGGTGACATCGTGGAACTCGAGATCGATCGGCTCGGGAAGCAGACACAGATTTTCCGATGACTGCGACTCTTCGAGGCCGTCCCGGCGATAGACCCTGCTCGGCACCCGGGCCACAACGCAGTCCAAATCCGGAATCGCTACTGAGGCGCGCCGCGACAACCTGTCTACGTTGTGGAGGCCGGCTACAGGAACGGCACCGGGTTGTTTGAGAAGATCCTGCATTCGGGCGACAGTCCCAAGGTCAACGGCTGGAATCTGACCTATCACGTGTTCGATTACAACCTCGACTACTTCGAGGTCGGCGCGATCGACTCCGACGTGTGGAAGCTCACCGATCCCCGCATCCGGATCACGGAGCGGGCGGCGTCCGCACGTGGCGGCCTCTGGGGGAACAACGGCTACGAGGCGGCATACGTCATGACCTACGTCGACGCGGACGGCGAGCAGCTCACCGGCGACAACACGTACACGCTTCGGCTGTCGCCGACGCCGCCGGTCGGAGCCTTCTGGTCGGTGACGATGTACAACGTCCCTGACTTCTACTTGATCGAGAACCCGATCAACCGCAACTCACTCGGCGACCGCACACCCGGAGTGGTCCGGGACGAGGACGGCGGCATCACCATCACGATGAGCGCTTCGGAGCCGACTGAGGGCACAGCGCGAGCGAACTGGTTGCCCGCTCCCTCGAGCGAGTTCCGCCCGATCCTGCGCATGCACATGCCCGACAACGCCTTGCTCGACGTCACGTACGAGATCCCGGCGATCGTCAAGATCGGCTGATCCCAGCCAGCTCTCTCGCAACCACGTCAGCACGCTGCCTACTACGCGAAGAATCCTGAGATCTCCGCGACTTCTTCACTGCTCGGATTCCATGCGTTGGCAGCGTGCGCATTCTGAACAATCTGCTCCGGTCGCGTCGCACCGGCGATCACGCTCGTGAGTCCGGGCTGAGCGAGCAACCAGGCGAACGTCGCCTGCAGCATCGTCACGCCGCGCTGATCGCAGAATGCCCGATAGCGTTCGATCGCATCCCAGGGCGCATCGTCGAGCAGATGTTTGCGGATCATCATGATGCGACTGTCGGCCGGGCCGCCGTCGCGGGAGAACTTACCGGTGAGCAGCCCGTTGTAGAGCGGGAAGAACGGAAGGAAGCCGAGACCGTACCGGTTGACCGCCGGCAGCACCTCCTTCTCCGCCTCGCGGACGATCAGGCTGTACTCGTTCTGCGCGGAGATGAACCTGGGGTGACCGTTGAGTCTCGCCGTGAACTCGGCATCGGCGATCTCCCAGCCCGCCAGATTCGAGTGCCCGATGTAGCGCACCTTGCCCTCGGTGATGAGATCGTCGAGCACCGACAGGGTCTCCTCGATGGGTGTCGCCGGATCCGGGCGGTGCAGCTGATAGAGATCGATCCAGTCCGTACGGAGGCGGCGTAGCGACGACTCGACCGCGAGACGGACATAGCGACGCGACCCGCGCACGCCCCAGTCAGGACCATTGACCCCGGCCATGTCCATTCCGAACTTGCTGGCCAGCACGATCTTGTCGCGCTTTCCCACGAGGGAGTTGCCCATGAGCGTCTCGGACAGGCCGCGTTCGGCGCCGTAGATGTCGGCCGTGTCGAAGAAGGTCACGCCCGCGTCGATGGCTGCGTCGATCACCGCGTCGGTTCCCTCCTGCGACTCGGAGGCCGTGCCGGTACGCCCGAAATTATTGCAACCGAGACCGATGGTCGAGACGATGAGACCCGAGGGTCCGAGGGTGCGGTATTCGATGTCAGCCATGATTCGAGTCTAGGCATCCGCAGGGGTCTCCTGGCTGTCGAAAGCCTTCGGCCTCCTCCACAGGCACGTCGTGTCTCACCCCTGTCCCCCATGTCCGATTTCCGCGAGTCGATGTCGGTACCAGCCCCTAGAGTCGATCCATGAGCATTTCCTTCGCCTACCTCACCCGCATGAACAGTCCCATCGGGCGCCTGGAGATCACGAGCGACGGCGAGGCGATCACGTCTCTGTCGATCGAGCGCGGCGGTCACCTCCCGCTCGACGAGCATCCGGAGCGAACCACTGCCGTCCTCGACAGGGCCGTGCAGCAGCTCACCGAGTACTTCGCCGGAGACCGCAAGAATTTCGACCTCCCGGTCTCGGTCACCGGCTCCGAGTTCCAGCGAGCGGTCTGGCAGCGCCTGGCCGAACTCGACTACGGCCAGTTCATCTCCTACGGTGAGCTCGGCCTGGAGATCGGCCGCCCCGGTTCCGGGCGGGCGATCGGCGGGGCCGTGGGCGCCAATCCGATCCCGATCATCATCGGCTGCCACCGCGTGCTCGCTTCGAACGGCAAGATCACCGGGTACAGCGGCGGAGAGGGAGTGCCCACCAAACTGTGGCTGCTCTCGCACGAAGGGATCATGCTGGCCGCATGAGCGCAGCAGTGATCACCGGAGAAGACGGGCTGGCACGATGCTCGTGGTCGGCGAACGACCCCGAATACCGCCGCTATCACGACGAGGAGTGGGGCCGCGAACAGCGCGATCCCCGCGCACTGTACGAGAAGCTGTGTCTCGAGGGCTTCCAGACCGGGCTGTCCTGGATCACGATCCTCCGCAGGCGTCCGGCATTCCGGGAGGTGTTCCACGATTTCGACGTAACCCGCGTCGCCGCCATGCACGAGTCGGATGTGGAAAGGCTTCTCCAAGACGCACGCATCATCCGCCACCGGGGCAAGATCGAGGCGACGATCTCGAACGCACGAGCGGTTCTGGCACTCGACGTGCCGCTGACCGACCTCATGTGGGGGTTCGCGCCGGCGACCAGAAAGGGACCGCGCCCCAGCGAATGGGGAGAGATCCCCGCGGTCACCGACGAGTCGACCGCGATGAGCAAGGAGTTGCGCAAGCGCGGATTCCGGTTCGTCGGTCCCACAACGATGTACGCGCTCATGCAGTCCACCGGCATGGTCGACGACCATTTCGTCGGCTGTTTTCGCGCTGCCTGACACGGCAAAGCTGTACTGCGGAGCAAAGGGGTCGGGCCGACGGCGGCACTCGGTTCTCGTACCAGGACTCTCGCTCACGAGATCAGATCCGCACGTGCCCGACCGCAGGCGGAATGAAGATCATCGTGAAGTCCGGGCACTCGAGGTCGGCGCGAGGGGATTCACGCCGGGTTACCGTGACGTCGGCCCGACAGATCGGTAGGGACGGGCACTCCCCGAAATGAGAGTTCCGGCCCACCTAGGCTGGTTGCTCCTCCTCTGGCTCGCATTGCCCGATGCGAAGCTGTGACAGAGCTTCACCTAACGATGAGCATATCTCAGTTTATTCAGATTCACCACTGCATCCGACGACGATTATCGCGGACAGCTATCGGAGCACCGCCATGAGTTTGCCGGGAGGTCCGGCGACCTCCGGAACCACCAGTGCGAGCTCCCGTCCGTTCGGTGTGACGCTCAGGTCGTATCCCTCCGACACTGCCCAATCGAGAAGCTCATCGGTGCTCCTGAACTCGATTTCGGCCCTGATCAGGGCGCGGGTGAACAAGCCCTTCGCCTGCTTGTTGAAGTGGTTGAGCGCACGCACCTGACCGCTCGGGTCACGGGCCAGAACGCGAAGATAGTGGACGTTCTCCCTGTCGGGCAGCGGGCCCAGGGCGGCATACCCCTCCGAGCGCAGATCGAGAATGAGACCATCGCGCTTCGCAAGCACATCGCTCACCGCCGACGCCCAACGCTTTCTGAGCGACGGCACACCCTTCTCGAGGGAGAGACGGGAATCGAACGACAGCCGGTACGCGGGGATGGCATCGCCCGCCGCGACGAGTCCCAACAGCGCCGAGTGGACCGCCACCGTCTCATGGGCGAACAAGCGCTGCTCGGCGGTGAGATCCGACACGTCGAGCGCGTCGTACAGCACGCCTGTGTACCGCTCCAACGCCGGCATCGTCGCCGACGTGGGGATCGCCCGGTTGCGATCGACTTCACTCGCCTGCTTTGGGCCGAGTTTGAGGGCGCGGATGCTCGATTCACGGTTGCGCGACAGAGCCGCCACGGCGCGCAGCACCGAACGCCTCGCTGAGGTCAACTCCGGGAACCCCAGCTCTGCCAGGGCGAGCGGGTCTCCCGCACCCCCGTCGCGCTTGGTCTCGGAGGGCGGAAGCAGGATGAGCAAGCTAGCCCTCCAGGAAGGCCAGCGCCGTCTCGACGTTCTCGCCCAGTGGGGCGACCGTGTCGATGGTGACACGGGGCATGGCGGCGCAGGCTCCTCGCCATTCCGAATAGTCTTCGATGCTCTGTTCCACCGCGTAGGCGCTCAGCACCGGGCTCCGTTTCGCCAACCGCGCCTTGTGCAGGGCGTCATCCGAGCAGACGACCTCGATCACACGGAGCTTCACATCCGAGCGCTCGGCGAGATCACGCCACTGCAGGCGAGCGGGCTCGACGGCGTTCACCGCATCCACGACGACCGAATGGCCGGACAGGAGGACCTGCTCGGCCATGGTCTCGGCGACCAGGTAGGCGGCGAGACCCGTCGGCTGATCCGAGTCGATACCGGCTTTCAGGATGGACGCCTCGATCGGATCGACCGAGACCATCGTCGCGCCCAACCGGGCCGAGATGATCTCGGCAAGGGTGGACTTTCCCGAACCCGGAAGTCCGGCCATCGCGATCAGAACGGGGACGCGGACATCCCCGAACTGGCGATCGATCGACGAAGCCTGCTCGACCACGGTCAGACCAGCTCAGCCTGACCGGCCACGACGGTGACCGTGTTGTTCTCCACCGACAGGAAGCCGTCATCGGCCTGCGCCTTGATCGACTCACCGCCGTTCAGAGTCACCCGAACCTCACCGGTCGCGAGGATGGCCAGCATCGGCTCGTGACCGGGAAGGATGCCGATCTCGCCTTCGACCGTCTTGGCGACGACCATGCGCGCCTCCCCCGACCACACTTCGTGGTCGGCGGCGACGACGCTGACAGTGAGGACAGCCATGGTCAGCCGTTCTCCTTCTGGATCTGAGCCCACTTCTCTTCGACGTCGGAGATCGATCCGACGTTGAAGAACGCCTGCTCGGCCACGTGGTCGTACTCACCCTTGGCGATCGCGTCGAACGACTCGATGGTGTCCTTCAGCGGCACGGTCGAGCCTTCGACACCGGTGAACTTCTTCGCCATGTAGGTGTTCTGCGACAGGAACTGCTGGATGCGACGCGCACGCGACACGGTGATCTTGTCTTCTTCGGAGAGCTCGTCGACACCGAGGATCGCGATGATCTCCTGCAGTTCCTTGTTCTTCTGAAGGATCTGCTTGACGGTGGTGGCCACACGGTAGTGGTCCTCACCCAAGTAGCGCGGGTCGAGGATGCGGCTCGTCGAGGTGAGCGGGTCGACGGCCGGGTACAGGCCCTTCGACGCGATCTCACGCGACAGCTCGGTGGTGGCGTCCAGGTGCGCGAAGGTGGTCGCGGGCGCCGGGTCGGTGTAGTCGTCGGCGGGAACGTAGATCGCCTGCAGCGAGGTGATCGAGTGCCCGCGGGTCGAGGTGATGCGCTCCTGGAGCACACCCATCTCGTCGGCGAGGTTCGGCTGGTAGCCCACCGCGGACGGCATGCGGCCGAGGAGCGTGGACACCTCGGACCCCGCCTGCGTGAAGCGGAAGATGTTGTCGATGAAGAGCAGCACATCCTGCTTCTGCACATCGCGGAAGTACTCCGCCATGGTCAGAGCCGAGAGGGCGACACGAAGACGCGTTCCCGGCGGCTCGTCCATCTGGCCGAACACGAGGGCGGTCTTGTCGAAGACACCGGCCTCTTCCATCTCGGCGATGAGGTCGTTGCCCTCACGGGTACGCTCACCGACACCGGCGAACACGGAGACACCACCGTGGTCCTGCGCGACGCGCTGGATCATCTCCTGGATGAGAACCGTCTTGCCGACGCCCGCACCACCGAACAGTCCGATCTTTCCACCCTGCACGTACGGCGTGAGGAGGTCGATGACCTTGATGCCGGTCTCGAAGAGCTGCGTCTTCGACTCCAGCTGGTCGAACTTCGGAGGCTCGCGGTGGATGCCCCAGCGCTCGGTGATCTCGACCTTCTCGCCGGGCTCGAGGTTCAGGATGTCACCGGTGACGTTGAACACCTTGCCCTTGGTCACGTCTCCGACGGGCACCGAGATGGGGCCGCCGGTGTCGCGAACCTCGCCGCCGCGGACGAGTCCGTCGGTCGGCTTCAGCGCGATGGCGCGAACGAGATCGTCGCCGAGGTGCTGAGCGACCTCGAGGGTGATCTCGGTCGACTGCTCGCCGATGGTGATGGTGGTCTTCAGGGCGTTGTAGATGCCCGGGATCGAGTCGTGGGGGAACTCGATGTCGACGACCGGGCCGGTGACGCGGGCGATGCGCCCCACGCCGGCGGGCTGCTCGGTCGAAGCCTGGGCCTCGGCGGTTGCGGTAGTCATTGTGTCTTCTCTTCTCGTTCTACGTAAACGTGTCGTCGGGCTCAGTCGGCGGTGGCCAGCGCGTCGGCGCCGCCCACGATCTCGGAGATCTGCTGAGTGATCTCGGACTGGCGGGCGTTGTTCGCCAGGCGGGTGTAGTCGGTGATGAGCTTGTCGGCGTTGTCGCTCGCCGCCTTCATCGCCTTCTGCGTCGCGGCGTGCTTCGAAGCGGCCGACTGCAGCATGGCGTTGAAGATACGGCTCTCGATGTACACCGGAAGCAGTGCGTCGAGAACGGTCTCGACGTCGGGCTCGAACTCGTAGAGCGGCAGAACCTGATTGCCCGCCGGCTCCTCGACGCCTTCGACGACCTCGAGGGGCAGCAGACGGATGACCTGCGGCTCCTGCACCAGCATGCTGACGAAGCGGTTGTAGATCACGTGGATCTCATCCACTCCGCCGTCCGACGCGTCGCGCAGGAAGGACTCGAGGATCGCGTCTCCGATCTCCTTCGCCTGCTCGAACTCCGGCGCATCGGTGCCGCCCGTCCACATCCGTTCGAACGCGCGGCGACGGAAACTGAAGTAGCCGCTCGCCTTGCGTCCGATGAGGAAGTAGACGACGTCTTTGCCCTGGCTGCGGAGCAGCTCGGCGAGACGTTCGGACTCCTTCAGCACGTTCGAGTTGAACGCACCGGCCAGACCGCGGTCGGAGGTGAAGATGACGATCGCGGCGCGTTCGATCTTCTCCGGTTCGGTGGTCAGGACGTGCTCGACGTTCGAGTACGTCGCGACCGCCGACACCGCGCGCGTGATGGCGCGGGCGTATGGGGTCGATGCAGCGACCCTCGCCTGCGCCTTCTGGATGCGTGAGGCGGAGATCAGCTCCATGGCCCGAGTGATCTTCTTGGTCGTCTGGGCAGACCTGATCTTCTGCCGGTAGACCCGAAGTTGCGCTCCCATGTGTCTCCTACGTACCTATCTGCTCGTGCGTCGCGCTCAGCGCTTCGCCTTGACGATCTGCTCCTGGTTGACGTCTTCCTGAGCGATCGCCTCGAATTCTTCACGTCCGACCGACGCGAGCGGCTTGCCCTCGCCCGTCTGGAACTCGAGCTTGAACTTGTCGACCTCGGCGTCCAGCTTGCCGACGGTCTCGTCGGAGAGCACGTTCGTCTCACGGAGCACGTCGAGCACATCGGAGTTGCGTCGCAGGTGGTCGAGCAGTTCCGCTTCGAAGCGCAGGATGTCTTCGACCGGAACCTCGTCGAGCTTCCCGTTCGTTCCGGCCCAGATCGAGACGACCTGCTCCTCGACGGGGAACGGCGAGTACTGCGGCTGCTTCAGAAGCTCGGTGAGACGTGCGCCTCGGGCGAGCTGGCGACGGCTGGCCTGGTCGAGGTCGGATGCGAACATCGCGAACGCCTCGAGCGAGCGGTACTGGGCGAGCTCGAGCTTGAGCGTTCCCGAGACCTTCTTGATGGACTTGACCTGAGCGTCGCCGCCGACTCGCGAGACGGAGATACCCACGTCGACCGCGGGACGCTGGTTGGCGTTGAACAGGTCGGACTGAAGGAAGATCTGGCCGTCGGTGATCGAGATCACGTTGGTCGGGATGTAGGCGGAGACGTCGTTTGCCTTGGTCTCGATGATCGGCAGACCGGTCATCGAGCCGGCGCCCAGCTCGTCGGAGAGCTTGGCGCAACGCTCCAGCAGACGGGAGTGCAGGTAGAAGACGTCACCCGGGTATGCCTCGCGTCCCGGCGGACGGCGCAGGAGGAGCGAGACGGCGCGGTAGGCCTCGGCCTGCTTCGACAGGTCGTCGAAGATGATGAGGACGTGCTTACCGCCGTACATCCAGTGCTGTCCGATGGCCGAGCCCGTGTAGGGGGCGAGGTACTTGAAGCCCGCGGGGTCGGAGGCGGGCGCGGCGACGATGGTGGTGTACTCCATCGCTCCGGCGTCTTCGAGCGCGCCCTTCACCGAGGCGATGGTCGAGCCCTTCTGGCCGATCGCGACGTAGATGCAGCGCACCTGCTTGTTCTCGTCGCCCGACTCCCAGTTGGCCTTCTGGTTGATGATCGTGTCGATCGCGATGGCCGTCTTACCGGTCTGGCGGTCGCCGATGATGAGCTGTCGCTGGCCGCGACCGACGGGGATCATGGCGTCGATCGCCTTGATGCCGGTCTGGAGGGGCTCGTGCACGCTCTTGCGCTGCATCACGCCCGGAGCCTGCAGCTCCAGTTCGCGGCGGCCCTCGGAGGCGATGTCGCCGAGTCCGTCGATCGGGTTGCCGAGCGGGTCGACCACGCGGCCGAGGTAGCCGTCGCCGACGGGGACGGAGAGGACCTCGCCCGTGCGGGTCACCTCCATGCCTTCGACGATGCCGTCGAACTCACCGAGGATGACGACGCCGATCTCGTTCTCGTCGAGGTTCTGGGCGAGGCCGGCCACCCCATTCGAGAAGCGGATCAGCTCGTTGGCCATGACGCCGGGGAGACCCTCGACGTGCGCGATGCCGTCGGCGGCGTCGATGACGTGGCCGATCTCGGTCGGGTCGGCCTTGGACGGCTCGTAGTTGGAGACGAAGTCTTTCAGCGCATCCCGAATCTCATCGGGGCTGATCGTTAGTTCTGCCATCGTTGTTCCCTATCTGTGCGGGACTTGGATGTCCCTCAATGCCTGTGTGCGGCAGCAGACCTCGCGGTCAGCCTGCCAACTGGAGTCGTAGTTCGTTGATGCGCGACGCGATACTGCCGTCGATCACGTCGTCGCCGATCTGGATCCGCACGCCTCCGAGGAGGGAACGGTCGACGATCTCGTTGAGCTTCAGCTGAGTGCCGTACTTGCCGGCAAGAGTAGTCCGCAAACGCTCGAGCTGGGCGGCGGGGAGCGGATGAGCGCTGTACACGGTCGCGAC
>Ga0256911_1000158_pt1 | contig 23558 bp, 47 predicted proteins | sample MC6MC0764MT_FD_190197 | JGI IMG/M metagenome (GOLD analysis project Ga0256911, IMG submission 190197) | Metatranscriptome of enriched soil aggregate microbial communities from Iowa State University, Ames, United States - MC6-MC0764-MT... | ecosystem: Environmental > Terrestrial > Soil >...
ACCATTAGGACAAGGATGGGAAACACAGTTAGAAAACTTACCAGCACATGCGGTACCGACTGAGCGTTTAGAGAATGGTTACCAATGGGTAGAAACATTCATCAGCATCAAAGAAGGTAAACCGCAAGGACAGGCTCAACAACAGCCACAAGGACAAACCATACAGCAAAATCCTTACGGGCAACAAACTAACCCTTATGGGCAAGCTCCGGCACAAGGTCAAAATCCTTATGGACAAGCTCCAGCTTTAGGACAGAATCCTTATGGACAGACAGCTAATACATACCAAGCACCACAAAATACATATGCACCACCAGCTCAAAATACATACCAAGCACCACCAGCAGCACCTAACTATGGTCAACCAGCAGGTAACGGGTATCAAGCACCACCAGCGTACCAACCACCTGCATACCAGCCACCAGCGGAGCCTAACATTCAATTACCATCAGGTATGAATGAACCAGACCCATTTGATATCGGAGTAGAAACTAACTTAGGTCAAAATGGCGGAGTGGGCGCACCAGTAACAACAGCACCTCCAGCTCCACCAGCACAACAACCAGTAGGTACGGTACAACAGACAGCTCCACAAGGGCAACCTGACTTAACTAAAGTAGCTACAAACGATGCGGGATTCCCTGATATCGACGCTATGATTGCTGATGAGCTTAAGTAAGATGTAAGTCCTACCCTCCGGGGTAGGTTATCTTTATTAAAAATAGGAGGTAAATAATGACTAATTATATGAAATTAGAACACGAATTACTAGATGGTGAGTATACAGAGGTATGGTGTGATGAACCAAAACCAGATTATGTCCATCACGCACCACATAAGTTCCAAGTAGTTGCTACAGAAGACCGTGACACATTAGCTCTTATCCGATTCCAAGAAGGGGCAATTAAAGAACACGGTGTAAACGGTGTCACAAACGAAGATTTAATCCTTATGATTATGAAACGTTTAGAATGCTTCCAAGAAACGAAGTATGCTTGTCACGATAATGAAGAAGCTTTAAATGGCTTACATAAAGCGTTGTACCATTTAACAGCCCGTACACGCGAACGTAAAGCTAGAGGCGTTGAAGGAACGCATAAGGTATGAAGATACCTGTCATAACTGTCGGGGAGTTACAAGACTTTTTGGAGGGTTTTGATAGAGATAAAGAAGTGCTATTAAGTGTTGACGAGTTCATGGGAGAACAGATATGGACTTACCACATGCATCGTATCGTCGGAGATAGACCGCTAATATGTGGGTTATCAACTAAGTTTAAAGAGTACATAGAAAAACCAGCTAGTGACCCAACAAAGATGATTAACATTCCTACACTAGCGTATGATTACCACACACCAGATTGGGTAGTGGGTATCGATAAAGGGGAAAGTAAGTAGTACATAGGAGGAATTATTAATATATGGCAAAAAAACAAACTAAAGTATCAGCAGCTCCACTAGACTTAGATTTATCTATTTTAGCAGACGAGAGTATGGGGTTAGTACTTTTACAAGATTCTGATTATGCAGAAGTATTAGATAGACTACCGCTATTCTTACCGCGCATCGATAAAATTTTAGGTGGAGGATTACCTTTTGGTCGTATGATTGAGGTTGCAGGTGTACCATCCGGTGGTAAGTCTACGTTCACACATCACGTATTACGCGTAGCTTCTCTACTAGGTTGCATTTGTGTACTGATTGACGTAGAGGGTACAAGCGATAAGCAACGTCTAGCATCACTAGGTATTGATATTTCTAAAGTACTAGTTAAGCAACCTGACTTAAGCAAAGGTCGCGCATTAACAGTTGAAGAAGTAGGTTCTACTATCGAACAGACTTTAGAAATCTTCAAAGCGAAATACCCGAACACGCCTGTTGTTTATGTATGGGATTCTGTAGGACAAACTCCTTCGGATGTAGAGTTAGATAAAGACTTTGGTGAACAGAACGTCGGCGCAAGAGCGAAAGCGATTACACAGTTCGTAACAAAAGTAACACCAATGATTTCGCACAGTAAATCTTTATTCGTAGGTATCAATCAAGTACGTGACGATATCGGCGGAAATCCAATGTTCAAACAGTACAAAGTACCGGGTGGTAAAGCTTGGGAGCATGCTGCAACATTACGATTAGAGATTAAAAAGAAATCAGCTATCAAAAAAGGTTCTGGAGCTACAGCAGAACACTTAGGACATACAATGGGTGTTAAAACTCGTAAATCTAAAGTGTCTCCACCATTACAAGAAGCAGAAGCAGCGTTACTATCACTTACTGGTATTGACTACGAATACAACATCGCTAAGATGTCAGAAGATGAAAAGATTCTAGGCACTACTGGACAAAGTTATGAGTACACAGATGCTACAGGTGAGTATCACAAAATGAAGAAAGAGAACTTCATTGAATGGTTAAGAGAAGACGGGTCTTATGTTCGTCAAGAACTACTAAACAAGTTAATCGTAGCTTCTTATGGTGACGCTCCGTACCCAGCATTAAATAACGCAACATTATCGATTGATGGTTGGATTGACCAAGTAGAAGAGGTAACACCAGAAATCGAATTACATAAGGAACCAGTTAAAAGCGAAGACGATTTAGTAAATGAGGTCTTAAAAGGTTAGGGTAATCCCCTTTCCTTTTTCTCTATTACGCTCGTACATCAGAGGGAGGAATTTATTTGGCACAATGGAAAGAAACTAGAACGGATATTATTTCCGGGACACTAGATTGTTATAGAGAGAGAACGATTACTGATGACTCGTCTACACCATTATCATATACACTAATCCGTGAGAAGATTCGTAATATTATCAAAAATGATAAAAAAGTATTATTAGAGATTAAAGACTCCTATAGTACACAGACAGTTGTTATCCAGTTTGAAAAAGCATATGACCGCTGGGCAATGGGTACCTCAATCTGCTACTTCGAAGGTGAGGAGCTACGCGTCCCTTACACAGTCCACTATTCTGATATCCTCTGTAAGAAGATTGGTGTAAAAACCATTATGGAGGGGATGAATCCAATTGCGTAAGAGATGTGCAGTATGCAGAGGGAGATTAACTGACACAGAGATAGTAATCTTAGAAAGAGATATTTGTCGCGGCTGCGGTTGGCGAGGTAAGGACGACCATCAAGGATTCTTAAATAGATGTATCCAAGAGAACTCGGACGATATCGCCGTACTACAAGCGCATAACGAGTATCTGGAGTCACTACGAGATGATGATAGTTGGTTACTGGATAGGGACTAAAGGAGGGGAACTAGTATAGCTAGAAACGTAGAAAAAGAAAAGGACATTATGCTAAACGGAAATAGGTTTTTAACGAACACAGACGCTCATACAGGTGTTTTTTTACGAGATGTAGATAAACTATTCGTACAATATAAAAACCTCCGTATGAGCGTGTATAACCAGTATAAAGGCTACTTGCCGGATGCTGCTACTCGTGCAGAGTTATGGAGCTATATTTCTGAACAGTTTGTAAGACTCGTAAAAGAGTACGAGATTAATGGTGCTGTAGACTTCCCGGGGTACATCCTAAAGAAGCTCACACTACGAGTAAAGAACAGCTTCATCAAAGGTAACTATCGTGATAGAAATCGTGTGTTTGTTACCAAGAATGAAGTTGACGTTACGAACCTTCTAGAACGTGTGGAAGTGTCTGATACAGAGTTAGACTACTATGAGACACTAGAGTACGTTTTACAAGGCGTATCCTTCGATGAGATGGAGAAAGACATCTTGTACTTATTAATGCAAGAGCATAAAGATACATACATAGAACAAACGTTACGAGCGAAGTACAGTAAGCAAGGGATAACAGTAACGATTATCCGGGAGAAAATAGCGGATGTACAAGAGTTTGTACGATTAAGATTAGAATCTGCATTGGAGGGTTAGTATGAAAGTAGAGCTAAAGTTATCTATGGATGAGTATCCAGACCTTAGTAACCAGAACAAAGCAGACTTGTTGCAAGAGATTATCGAGCATATGAATCATACATACTCATTAGGTATGTCGGTTATGGTGATTGAATCAGAAGAATAAACAGTACCTTGTGCTATATTATAACTGTACTAATAAGGAGAGGTGAATAGTAAATGGAAAATCAAGATAAACATGAAGTATTTGTACCGCAGGAGGCACCACCAATCGCACCGGGTACTATTGTGCGCTTTATTGTATTCGCAGTAGCTTTAGTAAATGCTGTAGCATCTTTACTAGGTCATGAGCTAGGTTTAAAAGTAGACCAAAACACACTGTATGATGTATTATCTGCATTATTCTTAATGGGTTCTAGCTTACATATGGCGTGGAAGAACAACAACATTACTAAACAAGCTCGTATCAAGGCACACGCTACCGAGCAAATTACAATTGAGAAAAAAGGAGACAAGTAATTATGGCAAAGAAATTAGCAGACGTATTAAAATTAGCAACAGTAAAATTGAATCCGGGGGACTTCTTAGCGACAGCATCTCGTTCAGAAGGTTACCTACCATCTCGTAAGGACACTATTTCGTTAGCACTAGGTAAATACTTATTTAAAGTAGTTGACAAAGACGGTGCGCGTTTAATCGTTCCTATGAAGTTAGCTCCAGATAATAAGAGTCTAGTAGAAGTGTTAGACCGTCCTGTTATCGTAGCGAAAGGTACAGAACTTACATACACAGTAGGACGTAACCACCCAACATTCCGTGACGGTTATCAAGGTCGTGGATTCGAGAAGGTTAAAGGTATCGCTGCTGGTCAACTAGACAGAGAAATCGTACTTGCATTCATTGAGTTCGCTAACACAGAGTTCTCATTAGGTGTAAACGACTTCCGACTAGGTGGAGACGAGTTACTAGATGTTGGTGTTGTAAATCCATAAGTGAATAAATAACAAAGAGTAGAAGGTATAAAAACCTTCTATTTTTTTATGCAAAAAACTATTGACTATTAGTAGATTAACTGGTAGAATATTCTTATGATGAAGAAAGGAGGAGTATGTTTGGAGAAAGAAATTTTAAAAGTGTTTGTTCCACCATCGTTTGAAGGAGTCACAGGTGTAGCGGTTCTAGAAGAATTATTTCTGAACAGCAATATCGATGTGGAGGTGGAATATACAAAATCTCTAGACTTTCGAGATGTTAGTAGATTTAGAGGGTACAACAACATCATTGTACTAGGTATTTCGTATATGGGTGGAAACTTACCAGTAGAGTTTACTATCGAACTAAACAACCCGTTTACGAACTTCATTCATGTAGCTACATATGGTGAAGAACTACCGGGCGAACATATTATATCAAGAGTGATAGAAGATAAAGACCCGATTCTAGATGTCTACGAAATCCTACAGACGAGTAATATGTTCCCGTACATAGCGTATGAAGGAGATTGGGAATCAGGGAAAGCGAAACAGTTAGCTGTAGTAGCTAATAAATATCGTACTTGGACATGGTATGATGATAAGGTAACAAAGTACTTACTAGCTATGTACAATGCAATGGGTAAATACATGCCTACTGCACTAGAAGGTAAGACAATACAACAAGCAGTAACAGAAAACAAATGCGTAATAGCCGGGCAATTAATGGCTATGTCAGAATACATAAAAGATAAAATTGAACAAACAAAGACAGCAGATGTCGTAATTAACGATATTCCTTGTAAGTTAAAGGTTGTCTTTGCAGATAGATACATAAATGAAATTGCGAATAGATTACTAGAAGTCGGTTATCAAGAAGCGCCTACGGTTGTATGTGTAGGACGAGCTACGAAAGGTACTGATATGTTCTCTGTACGTACTAAAGGCGTAGATGCTAGAGAGTTCATCAAAGGTGTTAGCGGAAAAGCTACAGGTAAAGAGAATGTAGGAAGTCTATTTGTACAAATTAACTATGCAGAATTGATGAAAAACTCGATGGTTACATTACTCAACGGTGATATTTAAAGGAGGAAACAATTTGACGAACAAGAAAGACACAAGAGAAGTAGTAGGCTACATGGGTGCCTCTGCTGTCGTGATGGGTTACCTAAAACGAGAGCGCGGACAAATACCTACATCAGCTTTCAATAAGCTAATCAAAGAGCTGGGTTACGAAGGTATGAACTTAAAAGAAATGCAGACAGTAGCTTCGGATATTAACAAGGACAAAGCGTTATCTTACTTATATGACTTAGCGGTTAAAGGAGAAATCAGTTTGGATGTTATCCAACCGCCCGGAAAAGAAGATAAGGTACTAACTGAGAAAGACGTATTCCCGATGGTAACACCATACATAACAGAAAAAGAAAATAATACGGCAAACCTTCGTGAGTTCCGCAAGATGCAACGTGACGGTACTGCAATGAAGTTACTATTCGATAGCCTTAAAACAGAGCTTGTTGAGGAGCTTAAAGACCTACCTAAATCTAAATACATTACTTCGGTGAAGAAAGCGCCACAGCAGGGCGATAAGAGCCTTATTCTTTGCTTTAGTGATTGGCATGTAGGGATGTATGTCATTAACGAGTCAACAGGCGGATACAACTTCGATATGCTTACACAATACGTAGATAATATCGTAGCAGAAGTATTGAAGATGGTTAAAGAGCAGAACATCAAACACCTATACGTGTACAACTTAGGGGATATTACAGAACACATTAACATGCGTAATGTTAACCAAGCGTTTGATGCAGAGATGCACTTATCGAAACAGATTGCAACTTCTACCCGATTAACTGTAGATGTACTAAGTAAGCTATCTAAACATTTGCACGTTACATATACTCAAATTGCAGGTAACCATGATAGAATGCAAGTTTCAAAGAATGACGTAATCAGTGGTGACAGTACTGCATACGTATTACTTTCTACTTTAATTATGCTGCAAGAGGATTTAGGACAACTACCTAATGTTACTGTAGTAGATAACCGCGAATCTATGTACGCTTATACACAAGATATTGCCGGGCTAACAGTAAAAGCAGTACACGGTGACAAAGAGAAGAAAGGTCTACATAACGTAATTGGAAAGCACGTTAAAACGAAGAACATTGATTTAATTATTATGGGTCACTTCCACTCTACTTTAATCCAACAAGAGGATTACGCACGGTATAAAGTGGTTGTAGGTAGCCCGCAAGGAGAAAATGATTTCTCTAAAGATAACAACATGTCTTCAAGTTATGGCTCCCAGATGATTATTGTCCTTGAAGAAGGTCGTAAGTCCCCAGTATTTTACCCATTAATGTTAAAAGAAGGAGAGATTATCTAATATGGAAATGGATAAAAGCGGAATCAGAATAAAAGAGGTCGGATTGGTAACAGGAGAAAGTTCCAAAATAACTTATGTACTTACTATAACTACACCTAAAGGGTTAAGAGATATCGAGTGTGGAGAAAAGCCTAGTGACGAACTAATCAAAAGCCTGATAAAGCTCTCTGGAGCATATAAAGCCGTATTAGAAGAAGTTAAGACTACCACTACAGAGTACAAAGGGAAAGACCCGCACACTATTTACATAGGTAACGCTGATTGGAAGCATGTAGGGTTAATGGTAGACCACGATAGAGGAGGACTGTAAAATGGGAAATAAACAAACTGTAGTAGCAAAATGGTATAAGAATATTGATGAGAAGATTGAACTAGTTATACATACAGGCGGCTCCAACAAAGTAGTTACTAAGCTAAAAAGATACCCAACACAGGAAGAAATAGAAGTAGCATTAGACCTATTCGGAGGGTATAAAGCAGAAGTCGTTACTACCAATGTCGAGACAAGACCGTATAATGTAATTGGTGTTGAAGATGTAGAAGAATACTTTAAATACAATGACGAGTTAAAAGAGTCTTCCGAACACATTATCCAAACAGATGAAATTCGTAAAGCTGTCGTTGCACGTATGAAGGAGGACATGGAGTGACATTATCAGCTACATATCTAGTACTCTTAGCTTGTCTAGGAGCAAGTATTATCATTAAGTACACCGAAAACCTTTTAGGATTAATCCAAGAGGTTAAGGCAATCAAAGCGAAAGGAGAAACACCATTAACATTCCAAACTGCAAGTTGTATCGCTTTAGGGTTTGCAGTTGAGTTAGGTACATCTGCATTACTAGTAATGATACTAAATGATAGATGGGAGTTACCTGCTAACTTGTGGGCTGTTGGCTTATTTATTGGAATTTACGCGATTCGAAACTTAGCTGCTTACCTTGTTGTATGGGGTTATTGGGCTGTTATTGTCAAGATGGGTACGAAAAAAGTGAAACAAGAATTACTAGAAGAAATTGGAGAAGAGGAGCAATAACCTCTTCTTTTTCTTGTTGACAAGCAGTAAATAGAATGCTAGTATTACATTATACTATGAGAGGGGGAATTATATGTTTGATTTTTTAAAAAGAAAACGGTGTAAACAGTGTGGGGAAGAGTTGAAAATGTTTACGAATGTCGATTACTGTACATTATACTGCTCATTCAAATTTAACTACCCGAACGGTATAGATAACCCGTGGATGGCTGATGAACTTTCACACGATACATACTGTGCTTTAAGTGATATTTTATACGAGATACATAAGAGGATACCTACAAAACTAGAAATCGCTAACAGTTATATGATTCTACCAGAGTATCTACTTAACGAAGCAGATGAATGGGGATGGGACACAGAAGTTAGAGATAAATGTTACGTATACTTGAAGGGAGAAATAGAAGATGAATGAGAACCAAGATATATTCGCTTTGTCGAACAAGCATTTAACGTATTATAAGCGTGGATGCTTATCGGTGAATGGAGAACCACTATACATAGTAGAATTGGTGAAAGAGCCGGGTACAGCTCTATACGCAGTTGTATATGACGTACATACCCCTCATCCAGTGGGACAGGGCATTAAACCGAAGAAGAAAGCTAGAAAGGTAACAACTAGAGTCAACACATTTAGTACAAAGACAGTACTAGGTAGGATTGCCAATAGTGTGATTCCATCTAAGAAGCAAGATACATGGGTAGAAGAGCCTTGTTTGTTTATAGCACCAATCGTTCCTAATGGTATATCCACTTTAACAGGTAAGCGTGAAGATGGGTTCTTTGAACGCGAGAGAGACACACAACGTAGTATCGGCGGAGAGATGAAGTGGGAACGCGGAGAGAATACCGGAGTATTTATTGGGCTATCATCGGTTACGTGGTTTGAAGACCTATCTATTCCAGTGGAATCTATCATAAAAGCTATCATTAAAGAGCAGCAAGAACAAAGCGACTTCTTCGATTTAACAGGCAACAATGAGGATAAGTCGAATCCACTATCAAGATATTATAAAAGTTTAGATTAAAGTTGTTGACTTTTAGGAAATAATAGTTTAATATAAAAGCATAGAGAAGTTAAGGGGGAACGAAAATGGATTTATTAGGATTTTTAAAGAAGCGACTATACCGTAGGGAGGAACAAATCGATATTCCATTCAGAGGATATGTATTCCTACCAGAAGGTAACTATCCAGCAGATGTATTTGTTGTAACAGTGAAAGAGAAGAAGAGATTATTCGGTAAAGAGCAGCAATTTGTAGAGTATCGCGTTTTCCCTGATGAGGGTATTCCGGTACCATCTAAAGAAAATGGTCACTTACCTACAAAAATCTGGTCAGAAACAGTACGAGCGGGTAGCTATAAAGAAGCTCTAAGCCGATTAGCGAATCATGTAGAGTGGAGACGCATGATGGAAGGTAAAGACGGATGGGATAGCAGTATTACATACAAGAAAGTAGAATTTGATAAGCCGCTATTTGGAGCGGACATGGAGTGATTTAATGGCTAAACGCTTTTACGAACAGGATATTAAGGAACTTATTCTTAATAAACGTCACGTATTTATAAAGGACAAGTCTACAAAGTCAATCGTGTTATTTGAAAAAGCAATCGATATCGGTAGCTGCATCGCGGATTGTCTTATCTTTACTGAGAATGAGTTAATCGGGGTAGAGATTAAGACAGAGCGAGACAGTACCAAGCGGTTGAATAACCAGTTAAAAAGTTACAGCACTATTTGTGACCGGGTTTATGTTCTGGTACATGACAAGCATGTAGAAAAGACAGAAGAGATTCTAGAACGTAATGGTCACGGTCATGTAGGTATTGTAAGCTACACAGAGTTCCGTGAAGAACCTGTAGTCGGTGTTTATAAGGAAAGTTATAAGTCACCTAAGAAGAACGTATACACGATGTATCACTCGTTACTATGGAAAGATGAAGTCAATCAACTTTTAGGCTCCATGAAGAGACAGGTGGCTACTCTAGAGGAGTTTGGATACAATGTATCTACAGCAGATAGTCGTAATGAGAAGGGACTTAACGGGCTTCTAGTACAGTCTATGGCTAGTAAACGTCTTCGTAAAGGAGACATGATTAAAATGATTATAGGTAGATTAGGAGAAACGAAATCAAATTCTCTCCTATGCAATATATACATAAACAAGAAGTTACACATTGAGAAGAATCTAAGATACTATCATTTCAAGAACTAAGGGGGAATTAGAGTGGCGTTATCAGCAGAATTAGAAACAATCTTTATGCTGGAAGATGTAGCGAATAATACCGGGCTAAACATGGACGATGTTGTTAGTGTAGTTAAAGAGTGGGAGAAACAAAAAGAGAAGAATAAAAAGAATCATGGGGAGGAATTTTAATGTTAGGTGTATTCAAAATGAATGATTATGATTGGGTGTGCGCTCCATCAGAAAGACAAGCGAAACGATTCTACATTAATGAAACGGGTGTTCCCAGAGAAGACATGGAAGAAGACTACTTTGGTGAAGTACCTTTAACGGACACCATGTTATTCCATGAGGAAGACGTACCAGAGCTAGATGAAAAGATGTACAAGTTTACTAAAGAGGTTTGGTATGGGGAAGAATATTATCGTGTACCTTTCTGGTGGGTTATTCTTCAAATGGGTACAAACGAATCATATATTATCGCTAGTACAGAAGCGTGAGGAGGAGAAATAATGGCTACTATTGAGATTTTATACAATTACGAGGATAAAGAGGATATTAAAGAAGTAGTGGAAGTTTTAGTAGAACTAGGTAAACTGAACTACTGTGTAGATAGTAGAATGGGTAAAGGGTACTTGAAGATAAAGAAGGTACATCAAGAAGTAATATCTATTAAAGATTTAGATAGAATTGCAGCAGCGGAACAAAAGATTACAGACGATAGCATTATATCAACTAAAGGTGACGTAGAGTTCGAGGGGTTAACAAAGTCACCTGCTGCGAAGGAACTTCCACCATCTCCTATGCCTGATGTACACCGGATAGCCGAAGACTACATAGTAGCTTACTCCGAGTGGGACGCAATAACTCTCGTAATAAGAACAGAAGAAAAAGGGTATACAGAGGTAAAAAAGAGTTATAAAGATACTTGTACACCACTAAACGCTCATGAGGCGCTGTTTAATTCGGATTATATCGGAGAAAAGTTCCTTGAAGTAATAAAACGTACATACCCTGCGGGTGTTCTTACAGATTGGATTGAAGGGCAAACTTTTTATAGACTACCTTTCGACTTTGTTATTGCACACATGGACACTAAAGACCCAATGTTCTTCGCGTATATTGATAAAATCAATGGGTATGACCGAGTATTCTATCGTCATTATATCGGTAAGAAGGTAGAGGAGTATTTAAGTGGCAAAGGAGAATAGCGCCCGTAGAAGTATATCCCGTGGAGTTAATGCGAGGGGTGACGGAACCAAGAACCTTAATAATAACGGTGCAGACGCATATAATAACGCTCTAAAGAAGAAAGAGGGTAAATACAAGCCCTCTTTTGTAGAGCCTTATGACAACCTGACAGAGCGTGAGTTAGGTTTAAAGCTAGAATACGCTAAAGACTTACTTTCTAAGCATCTAGGAGTCACCAGAGAGCTTATTAAGCTAGAAACAAAGCGCAGTAAGAAAGTAACTACATTAACTAGTCTTGATGAAGTGTACTATGTGAAAGTTGGTACTACTATTTTAGGTAAGATGTCTATTCGAACACAGAGAACATGGAAGTCTACTAGCCTACTATTCGTGTATCAAGAGAAACAGGTTATGGCACAAGAGGGTAAGGGAGCATTCAGTAAAACGAATGTTAAAACGAAATCAAAAGGAGTTATCGGACATGACAAAAGAAAATCCTACAACAAAAACAAGAGAAAATGAACGATTGGAACAACTAAAAGAGCTGCTAGAAAGTGAAACGAAGAAGGTACACGGTATCTCTTACTTTAATGACTTCTTTTCCAAGAACCATTTAGTTCGTTCTCACATTTTTAAGGGTGATGCAGTACTAGAAGATAATGAGCTTCGTATCGGGTTCTTCATGCGAGTTGATTATAATTCATTTACAGAGCTAGATAACACATTAGAATGGTTAGTAATGAATGAAGCTGGAGATATCCCGGGATACATTGCGGAAGGTGATGTACTAGACAAGCCACACCTAGAAGAAAAGATATCAGAAGGGTTAAGCTTGTTCACAGCAGATATCGTATTGAACATCAAAGAGCCTAAGATTGTATTTGAAACCGTTACAATAGGTGGAGAAGAGTTTGTAATTGCTAGAGTATGGAATAGAATGCCGCTAGGAGAAGACGACTTTGTAGAGCAATCAGTTAATCTACTATTCGGTGATGCTGATAAGTTTAGCTTCCTATCTCATCTTGTAGGTAAAGAACTTACAATCGATGATGGATTAGAAGTGCTAGACTTGATTGAAGAAGATAACTTACTAGGCAAAGCGGTACAAGGTGCATCATTCCGTGATAAAGTAAGAGGTAACGATACATTCATTGGTTCTCATACTGAGATGATTCAAGTATCTCGTTTATTTAGCGGTGGTTACTACTTCCGTTCAGATGTGTCTACTCTTCAACTAGATAAGAAGTTATTAGATACGTTAACATTCACAGTAGAACTTGAAAAGAAGATTCAATCACATCGATTAGTGTTTAAAAATGATGAAGTAGAGCTTGCAATCTACTTAGAAATCTGATAAGATATTCGTGTGCTACCAACATGTAGTACATCCAAACGAGTAGGGTGATTCGTTTTTGGGTGGAAGAGAGATGAATATTGTTAAATAATGTGAAACTATGGAAGGGTTTTACATTACAAAAGCTCCACTATTTAGTGGGGTTTTTTTGTTTGCGCTAAACGGGATTCTGTTGACTAATCGTAAACAAAAAGTTTCTGTACAAGATACCAAATATTCTGTAAAATAAAAAGTAACACTACCTAGTGGAGTTTTCTGTCTTTTTCGTTTTATTTAGGAAATTGCTAATAGATTTATTATATTATAGATAGAGTGCAAAAAAGCCTATGATAATCGCATTCTTAGGAGGTAACTACCTCGTTTAATATATAGCAATATTCAAAAGGGTTAGAAAATAAAACGATGAAAAGGTGGAAAAATTAATGTCGAAAGATAAGAAAACTTTAAACACAGGTAGCGTATTAGTTCAATTATATAAGGATAAAAAGCTCTGCACAAAAGTAGATAACATGCTAGATGAGGGTAAAACATACGACTACATTATTGAGTTCTGTAAGGAGCAAGGTTTAAGTATCTCTAAAGCTTCTCTTACAAACTATAAAAAGAAGAGAGAGGAATCTATCGAGACAGGTGTACCATTGCTACAGCTCCTTGATAAGCGCTCTAAAGACAACGTAACGTACATATCTGATAAACGTGTAGAAATGTTTAACGAACAGGAGAAAGAAAGCTACAATCCAATTGGAGCTATTGATAAAGTAGAGAAAGTATTTAATGATATCGAGTTCCTTGACGAAGTTATCCATAAAGGATTTAAAGGGTTAGCTTCATTCGATATCGTGGACATTCCGCTTGCGATGAAAGCGATGGAAATTAAAGCTAAAATCACCAATAACGCATTAGGTGGATTGAGTGTATCAGCGTTAAAAGAAATGGCAATCAAAGTACGATGCAAAGAATCTGCTCTTACAGAAGTAGTCATGAAATATGTACCTGTAGAACAACACGAACAACTATTTGAAGACTTAGCAGCAGCGGAGCAAGAGTTCTATGACAACTTAGACTTAACTGAGATGGATAAGAAAACGAAAGAGGCAATGCAAGCTTTTGGTTTGTAGAATAGGGAGGGATTACATTGACAATACCGATTACAGAAGTAGCGGACTGGAAAGAGTTGAAGTACGAAGTGTATGGGACGCTGGAAGAAAAAGTTCTAGCGTTACTTCACGGGGAGATTATCTATATCAAAAACTACGAGAAGAACACAGGTACAAGTGTATTAGCTAGGTTAGTAGTAGAAAGAGGTTTTACGATACCGCAAATTACATACGACATATATGATACAAATGAAGCGGATAGATACTGGTTACGATTTAATATCGGTTTAACTGACTTATCTCTATTGGATGTATACAAAGTCACTGATACGAGTATCTTCCTTAAACCGAATAAATTCAAAGTAGGTGACAACGTAAGTTATACTTCTACAGATGGTACATTTGATGCAGCTTATATCATAGCAGTCTATGAAAGAGGGGAGAATGAGTTCGCTTATAAACTCTCCCGGGAGCCTAATGTATTATATGAAGAGAAGCTATTAATATCAAGTAAATTCAAACTCTAGAACAAGATGAAAAATTCTTGTTCTTTTTTTATGGAATAGTGTTGACTTAAAGTGAATACGATGATAAGATGTAATCAAGATAACGAAAGGGAGTTGAAGAAATGGAACTTAAAACAGTATACGGTGTATATGAACATCACTATGAAGAAGCGCCGATTTTGGTTATTGTGTTTGAACATCAGAAGGAAGCAGAAGACTTTAGAGACGCTATGAACGACAAACATGAAGGTGTAATTTTCCACTACATCGAAAACATTCAATTCAAACCAAGAGAAATCTGGTAAATTAAAAGGAGGAAAATATAATGATTGATTTAAAGAATGATTTAGTAGAGGACAAGCTAGTAATTGTAGAGGAAAAGGTAAAAGCACCGAAAGGTTCTAAGAACCCATTAACACCGGAGCAAGAAGCTGGGGTAGCTAGAATGTATCTTAGAGGAGAAAGAGTAGTAGACATCATTGCGAAGTACAAAATTGCAGCAGGTCGTATCTACCGTATCTTATCTCGTAACGGGATTGAAAAGCGCTCACCAGAGTATAATCGAGAAGGTAAGGCTCGAACATTGTCACTGAGTAAATACGAGAAAGATAGAATCGTAGATGATTACATACGAGAAGTGCCAATCCGAGATATCTTAGCGAAGTACGGTTTGAACAAGTACGGGCTATACACGATTCTAGATGAAAGAAAAATTACTCGTCTTACAGAAAAAGAAGATAAAAAACCTGTAACAGTACATAATAAGATTCAAGTTAAATCAGAAGCATACATACAAGATAAAGTAGCATACGTAAAGATTCATAAAGATGGAAATGAAATTGAACAAATCCGTGTTGACTATATTTAGTCACGCGGGTTCCTTAAAGGGGGAGTTATAATGAAGTTAAAAGATGGAACTAGGTGGGAACACATAAAAACGAAAGAAGTTTATACGTTATCAGAGGATTATAATGGTTCGTGGTACTTACATCGTAGACTTGAAGGTGGAGGAGTGGCAAAGACATTATCTGTTAATGACTACGAAATGTTAGAAGCGCTAGGTGAATTTTATGTGGAATACAAAGAGAAAAGTGACAAGGTATTTATGAAGGACTTACCTATCACCAAGAAAGCTAATAATAAGTATAAGAAGATAATTACACGAGATAGATACTCGACTACACTCACCATTAGCAATGAAGAATTAGGATGGTTTATTGATAAGATTAAAGAACTGGAAACTAAATTAGTGAAAATTAAAAAGGAGGAGTTATAATGGAAAGAACAGGATGGGAACATTATGATTTACAGAAAGAAATGTCAGGTGCTAGTGTAGCCCGGTTATTGGGCATGTACAAACGTGAGAAGAAAAAAGCTTTAGATGCTTGCGGAGAGTTTTTAAAGTTAACTGGTAGTTTAACAGATGACGGGGCAAAAGAATATGAAGACAAGTGTAAGTTACTAGTAGAAGGTACTAAACTTATAGCGGAACGTCTTGCAGATAAATTAACGGAGGATGAGTGATATGAATTTTTATAGAGAAATCAAAGCATCGGAATTAATTGACAAAATTAACCTAGCGTTTGAAGAGTACAGTATAACCGACTTCGACGATAAAATTAAAATCGAGAAAGCTATAAAGTTTATATCAAAGAATGCGGCGAAACGAGCTATAAAAGAAAGTTTACCGGAGTATAACTATCATGATGTTAACGACCTACTCAAAACGCTAGACGGGTTGTACAAAGCGTTAGGTCTTACAAATGCAGGTCAGAAAGTATACACGGATTTATAAAAAAAAGTTCTTGAAAGTTGTTGACTTAAAGTAAACAAGGTGATAATATAAAGGTAACGAAAGGGGATGAGAAAGTGGTAAACAAAATAGAAGAACTAAGAAAATTCGTGGAGGATAAAGCGGAAAACTTTAATAGCCTAAATGACTCATCTGATGTAATCGTAATGATTGTACTAAATGATATCCTAGATAAGATTGATGAACTACAAAATGGGAAGCCGATGTACATCGTACAATACCAAGACTTAAAAGGTGAGAATACATACGAAGATTACTCACGATATAAATCAGCATCAGAAATTTACTACTACCAGATTAAAGCGGTAGCGAAGAGCGTAAAGATGCTAATGGAAGTTGATGGAATCAGAGTAACTATTCTAGATTCGGAGGGCGACAAAGATGAGCAGAGTGATGAGACGCAGGGAGTTAGCTAAATCAGCAGGGTTTAAGTTGAAGAAGGTTAAAAACAAATTCGTATTATCGTCCGCTTTATCTGTAAAAGCTGATACGTATTTCGGTAAGACGGCAGGTGAAAGAGATGACACGGTGTTATATCTTATCAGTAGCATGAGAAGATGGAGCCACAACAAAAAATTAAGGGGAGTGAAATGATGAGAGCTGAACGTTGGATTTATGAAGTGAACTACACAACAAAGGATTGTCCGATGCTTACACGTACATTACCAGATTTATACGAAGAAGAGGTTATTGCAGAGGTTGTAGCGGAGAAGTTAAAGTTAGAGTTAGGTGACACATATGCAGTAGTAAAAGTGGTACCAAGAAAGTTAGTTTCTAATGAATATAGGTATGGAGGTAGATGGGCATGAGTTTAGAAGACAAGATTAAACAACAAAACGCACTTGAAGATGACATAGCAATGTCTAAAGACTTATCGTATGAGTTAGGAAAACAGATATATAAGGAGTTTAAAGAACTACCTTTAGAAAAGGTTTTAGAATATTACGACATGATGAATAGCGAGAATGATAGTCTTGTTCGATTCGATATATTTAAAGATATCATCTTACCGAATAAAGAGAAGTTAAAGGAGTTGCTTTAAATGAAACTAGATTATGGTTCGGGAAGACAACCAAAAGAAGGGTACATGTCTTCTGACTTCATCGGAACACCGAATTACGATTTCTTCATTAAAGACTACTTAGTAATGGACACAGAAGACCACATGTTTGATGCGATTCACTGTCGTAACGTAATCCATCATATCCCGGAGCAAGACTTACATATCTTATTTGCAGAGTTTAATAGATTGCTAAAACCAGATGGAGAGCTTATCATTTCAGAGCCACGAGAAGAGTTTCATGAGCAAAATAAATTTATAGATTGGATATGGTATCGCTGGATTACAAACGATACGAACATCATGGTTCCAGATGAGTATGTAGATTACAAGAAGTATTTAGTTGATTTCGACATTGTTAGCACCGTAGACCACTACAATAATGAAGTTCTCACGTTAAAGAAAAAACAAATAATGGCACAAGCCGTATGAGGAGAGTTTAATTATGATGACAATGGTACAAGCACCAACACCAGATAGACCGGAAGAAAAGTTAGTTAAGTTTATGACGGATAACAGTTTTTCGAAAGCAGACATCTATGAAGCTCTAAATAATGTTGAAGAAGCTAAGTTAACACTACATAATAAAACTTGGGGACTAACGCACCAATCAAACTATGTATTTGTGAAAGGGGAGCTAATGCAATGAACAACTTATCTAAGATTGCAAGTTTAAAAGCAGAACTGGAAAAATTAGAAAAAGAGCAAGCGGAATTTAACGCCTTATCAGAGGACAAACAGTTAGCGATTACGCTTCATAGCATGATGTGTAATTGGAATCATGTAGATGGATGCGGGTGGGACTACGAGGTTAGCAAAGGAACGCATAACTGGGATGGGTATGCTCATAAAAATTGGTTAGAAAAATCAAAAGAGCTTATAAAGTTCTGTGCTTGGGAAAATGTAGAGGTACCCGTAGCAGTAGAAATCTTAAAATTAGGGAAGGGGTTTTAATTATGACAAACCAAACGTTTTACATTATCGAGACAGGTATTGATGAGCTAGGAGTCGGATACCAGCTTTGTAGAGAGGTTCCGGAATGGTGGACTATGGAGGATATTGATGACGATATTCAAGATGATGCAGATACAAATATCGGTGCTGAGTTCAAAGAGTGGGAATTCCGTTTATCTACGACACCTGTAAAAGAATATGGACTATGGTTATAAGAAAGGGAGGAGAATGAATTATGCCGTACACAAATAAAATCGAAGGTATAAAGCATCAAATATCATTATTAGAGCGCGAGTTAGATAGACTGGAAGATATGCAAAAAGCAGAAGAGGACAAGCAAGCTATTTTTATTATCGAGACAGGTATATGCGACTTAGGTAAACCGTACCTAGTATGTGAACAATTACCCTTATGGTATGACTTAGACGATATTGATGGTGAAATTAGGGATGCTATCGAGGTCAACGAACACATGAAGTTAAAAGAATGGTCATTCCGTTTAGCGAATGAACCAGAGGAACCATACGGTTTAGACTATGACGACGACCATGAGTTAATGCACCAATAAAAAAGTTTTAAAAAAGATGTTTACTTTTAGTAAAAGATAGGCTATAATAAAGTTAACAAATAACAAGGGGGAAACGAAAATGACAAAAACACGTAAAGCTACAGCTAAAAAGGAACCAAAAGGCGCAATGGAGAAAGCGTTTGAAGCATCTGAACGATTAGAAAAACAACTATTCGAAAACGAAAAGGGAGCGGTTAAAATGACGAAAGCTATGTTAATCAATGCAGTATCCAATGAAGAGGTATTTGTTGAAATCAATAAGGACGACCTAGTAGTAGTTACTCGACAAGACGTAGGCTCTACAGTTTATAATAAACGTTACACAGTGGAAAAAGTAGTTGAACAGTTTACATCAGAAGGTTGGATTAACGTAAATGAGCAGAACCAAGTAATGAAAAATGTAGAGGCTCCATTACAAGCGCAACCAGAGATTATGGTTATTGAAGAGATTAAACCATTGGAACCAATTGAAGAAGAGGTTGATGAGGAGACAGTTATGATTGCGGAAGTAGATGCATACACAGAGTTACACGCAGAAATCGCAGCGCTTAATAAAGAATTAGAAAAGAAGAAAAAAGCGATTCGTACATATATGGATGAAAACAAATTGAAAGTCTTAACTGGTACAAAGGGTAAAGAAATCTATCTTCAAACGAACAAAGCGACTAACTCTTCATCTGAGTACACAACTTACGATGTAAACATGATTAAAGACATCTTATCGGTAGAGCAATACAGCGAAGTTACAGAAGTACGTGTATCAGCTTCATTACTTAAGAAGAAAATCACAGACAATGAGTTTTCTGATGGTGAGTTAAAAGCTATCGAACGTGCTGAGTTCTACAAACTGAATGCTCCTAAGTTTACAGTACGTAAAGTAAAGGAGGAAAAGTAATATGATTAGTGAAGAGGGTAAAAAGTATATTGACGAGGAAATAAAAGCTATTAAAGAAAATATTAAAGAAATCGAAGCGGAATCTAAAGTAATTGAAGCCACGATTTTAGAGAATATTGTTAAAAGAGAGACTGATAACTCTCCGCATAAGGTATCTGTCTCTACCTTAACTGATTTAGACTGTGAACAAATTTTAGCAGAGGCTAGAGGAGCTTCGCAAATTGAAGAGGTTGTTAACAAGTATGGAGACGATAGAGATGGCGAAGACCCGACAGAGTGTGTATGGCAAGATGTAGAAGGTTTAGACTACGGCTGGATGTGGCTACGCTACAAAGAAGAACATATGAAAGAGGTAATGGTTGCCCACATAACAGAAAGTGTTCGAGCTTTCCAGAAACGTTTGTCGGAGGGTGAAGAGTTTCCATTGGTTAAAACAATAGTAGACGAGTACAAAGACACCGTATCGTTCCATGTTCTTGATGTTGTAGAGAATCAGGATTCTACGGTTTGGACATTCTCCAATCATTCTCCAATAAAGATACGTATCTAGCATAGAGCGACATTGTTCGCTCTTTTTTTAATTTCATTGTTGACTTTTGGTACAGCACATGTTAAGATATTAATAGATAAACAAAGAGGAGGAGTTAAAAATGCTCACAGTAGCAGAGAGAAGTAATGAAGAATTAATCGCATTAGCAAAAGAAGGTTCCGAAGAAGCGATGGAACAATTGATTACTAACAATGAGGGGTTAGTAAAGAAAGCAATCGGTAAGTACAGTAAAGACCCCTATGTAGCAGAGGAACTTAAACAGATTGCTAATATCGCTATCATGACTGGGGCTTATAAGTTTGATGAAAAGAAAGGTTACAAGGCTAGTACATACCTAATGTTTTATATTCGAGGCTCTATCTTAAATCACTTTAGAGACAACAGGTACTTTAAGTCCGCGAGAGAAGAGAGCGCCTTAAGTGTAAAGATTAAAAAGAATGGATTAAGAGACGCAAGCGCACGAGAAATCAGCGAAGCGCTAGGAGTGGACGAGCAATTAGCTTACAACACGTTAATCTTTATGCAGCAAGAGATTCCTAAAGGCATGTCGGAAGTAGTACATAAGAGCAATAGAGGGCGCGTAGGTGATGATGTTACCATTGGAGACACATTGGTATCGGAAAATGAAGAAGAGTTAATAGACAACCGTATTCAGTTAGAACAGTACATAAAACAACTCCCTACAAAAGAAGGATATATCATTAACCAACGTTTCTTTTGCGACAGGAAGCAGCAAGACATAGGAAATGAACTAGGAATCTCTTATCAAGAGGTTGGTAGACTAGAGAAACGAGCAGTCAAACATTTAAAAGAGCTTATGGAAGGTAAAGAGATTAAAGAAGGTGTGCAAGGTAGAAAAGGCGGCTTCGGTAAAGGTAACCAAGAGTTAGCAATGAAGCTACTTCGAGAAGGTAAACACACGTTCAAACAGATGGAACAACTATCAGGTGTACCTTACGGAACAATTAGTTATTGGAAAAGACAAAATAAACATAAAAATAAATAAAACCTGTTGACTTTAAGTGAAACCCGGTATATAATGGTAATTACAAGGAGGTGAGACAAGTGAAAGCTAAGGAACTAACAGTAACGGTACTAGCCATTATCGGGATGTTATCGATAATGAACTACATCATCTTAGTAGCTCCCGGCATCATCAACTTACTGTTCTGGGTTGTAGTTATCATTGTAAGCGTGTTATCTTATAGTCACTTTGCAAACAAGAAGAAAAATAAAGACAAAGACGCAGGAAAGTAATGGTACCTATTTTAAGGAGGTGAACACGAAATGTCAGTAGAAAACAACGTTTACGAAATCACTAAATTATTAGCAGAGTACAAAGAGGGAAAGGGTAAGTAAATTGAACGATACAGCACTAGAGAAAATCAGATATGCTAAAGAACACTTAGAGAGAGCTGAGAGGGCGTTAGTAACAGGGGACATACAGCTTTCTCTAGGTAATTTAGACAAAGTGGAATTTGATGTAGAAGGAGCCAAGTGGCTGCTAAGAGATGATATAAAACAGAGGAGGAATTGCAATGAGTAGTTTTCTAGATAGAATGTTTGAGAATATGGAGAAGGAATTTGATTTCCGAGGAGAAAGACTTACATACAACAAGTTAAAAGAAGGTTTAAAGAAAGATAACGTACTAAAGGTTTATACTGATACATCACGATTCGAACGCAAGTTAATGAAGTCACCAGAAGGACAAATGTTCTTGTATGAATACCACGAAGAGATGGGATTCCCGAACGACAGAATTACTGAGCTATTCGTTCTCGTTTCATCTGAGGAAGATGCGGACAAGGTTAATCGAGACAACTACCCTCACTTCGGAAGACAACACATTTATGTAGGTGAAGCTTGCGCTGTAAGTGTACGAGGTTAATAGGATGCACATCGAATTTACGATACCAGAATGGTTAGTAGGAGTTCTAGGAGCTGTAACGATTATACCGTTAGTTATTATAATCGGATGTATGATTTACGCTTACTGGGCTTTAAAAAATTAAGGGGGAAATTAAATGTTAAGAACATCAAATTTACTGTCACTATTCTTTTTAAGTCTATGGACATTCTTCTGTCTAGGTGCTTTTTACCAGACGGAGTTCGGAGTGTTATCTAGCTCAAATGATTACGAAAACTTAGGAAGATATTTAGGTATTCTGGGGCTTGCTCAATTGGTTGTCACAGTATTAAACTTAGTTGATTTATGGAAAGAAAAATACTAATTAGGAGGACAAGCCTTGTTACAATTTATAGGACGCGGAAGCGCATTTAACACATTAGAAGGTAACAACAGCGCATATTGCATTCACGAAGGGGAGTTATTCCTGATTGACTGCGGTAGCAACGTATTCGAACGATTAGACCATGCAGGTGTTCTAGGAGTCGTAAAGAATATTAAAGTACTAATCACACATACTCACGATGACCATATCGGTTCATTAGGAGGACTCATCTTCCACTCATACTTCAATATGGGTACGATGGGAGAGAAAAACATTACGGTGTACGCACCATATACATTAAAGGTTCCTAAGCTTCTTTCCTTAATGGGAGTAACCAATAAGTATTACCATATTAAACAATTCGAATCACATGTAGAGTTAGAGTACGCAAGTGAGCCTGTATTTGTACAAGCCGTACCTAATCATCACGTAGAAGAAATCTTGTCTTACGGGTATTTACTAGACATTAAAGGTAAATGTGTGTACTACAGCGGAGATTCGAATAATATTCACCCATACATACTAGGAAGATTAGAAAGCGGAATCATCGATTACTTTTATCAAGATACATGTAAAGCTGATTACGAAGGTAATGTACATTTATCCATAAATAAGTTGTGTGAACTAGTAGGTAAGAATCGAGACAAGATTTACTGCATGCACTTAGATAAAGGATTCCCGGTACAGTGGGTAAAAACACTAGGGTTTAACGTTGTAGAATCAGTTTTCTAGATACATAGAAGGAGCAATAGAATGGAAGAATATCGTTATGCTGTGGTATATCGCAGTAACCCAAAAGTAAGACTATCCAAGACGTTTACACGAAAAGGTGATGCGAAAGCATTTCGAGACAAACGATTC
>Ga0256911_1000159_pt1 | contig 23504 bp, 23 predicted proteins | sample MC6MC0764MT_FD_190197 | JGI IMG/M metagenome (GOLD analysis project Ga0256911, IMG submission 190197) | Metatranscriptome of enriched soil aggregate microbial communities from Iowa State University, Ames, United States - MC6-MC0764-MT... | ecosystem: Environmental > Terrestrial > Soil >...
AGTTAGCTGAGTCCGTCGCGCAGTTCCGCGGCGGCAAGATCTGAATAGAGGAGGCCGGCATGGACATCGACCTCAGCGTCTTACGTCTCATGGAACGTGAGCGGGAGATTCCCTTCGACGAGCTGGTGCAGATTATCGAGCAGGCGATTCTGACCGCCTACCTGAAGCACACGAACCAGGCCGACCACCGTCACGGACACACCGAGGAGCCGCCGGCAGCGCGCGTGCACCTGGACCGCAAGACCGGGCACGTCAGCGTCTTCGTTCCGGAGAAGGACGACGACGGCAACGTCATCGGCGAGGCGGAGGACAGCCCGAGCGACTTCGGCCGCATCGCTGCCTTCGCGGCGAAGCAGGTGATCAACCAGCGTCTGCGCGACATCGCGGACGACGCTGTTCTCGGCGAGTTCCGCGGACGTGAGGGCGACATCGTCGCCGGTGTGATCCAGCAGGGTCCGAACCCTCGCATGATCCACGTCGACCTCGGAAGCGTGGAGGCGATCCTGCCTCCCGAAGAACAGGTTCCGGGCGAGGAGTACACGCACGGGTCCCGTATCCGTGTGTACGTGACGAGTGTGTCGAAGGGCCTGAAGGGTCCGTCGATCACCGTGTCGCGCACGCATCCCGCTCTCGTCCGCAAGCTGTTCGCGCTCGAGGTTCCGGAGATCGCGAGCGGTGTCGTCGAGATCGTCTCGCTCGCACGCGAGGCCGGACACCGCACGAAGATCGCCGTGCGTGCCACCGAGCCCGGAGTCAACGCCAAGGGCGCCTGCATCGGAGAGCTCGGTCAGCGCGTTCGTGCCGTGACCGCGGAGCTCAACAACGAGAAGATCGACATCGTCGACTACTCGCCCGATCTCGCGACCTTCGTGTCGAGCGCGCTGTCACCCGCCAAGGTGACGAGCGCTTTCGTGATCGACGAGTCGCTGAAGGCCGTGCGTGCACTCGTTCCCGACTATCAGCTGTCCCTGGCCATCGGCAAAGAGGGCCAGAACGCCCGTCTCGCTGCGAAGCTGACTGGCGCGAAGATCGACATCCAGCCGGATTCGATCCTCGACAAGGAATGAGCGCGGTCCCACGCGGGACGTACGCGCCAGTCGCCGTCGATATACAGGTGTAAGATGGATGCTGTTAGAACGTGCGTCGGTTGCCGTTCTCGCGCTCCCCGGTCCTCACTTCTGAGGGTCGTCGCCCACAATTCGGAAATCGTGGTGGATCCGTCTGCCACCCTTCCGGGGCGGGGCGCGTGGCTGCATCCGACTGGCGAGTGTCTCGACAAAGCACTGCAGAGGCGAGCCTTCGGGCGAGCGCTGCGTGTCGACGGGATGCTCGATACCCAGGCCATCCAGGACGCACTACGAGAGAACAGGCTGAACGGCACAGTGAACTCAAATGAGTGACAACTAATGAGCGGCTCGAAATGAGACCCGTCCGTTACTAACGGTCTGCCCTGCTAGGGGTAGACCCCCTAGACAGGAGAATTGTGGCTGCAAAACCACGCGTACACGAGGTCGCGAGCGAACTCGGTGTCGACAGCAAGGTAGCCCTTGCGAAATTGAAAGAAATGGGCGAGTTCGTCAAGGGACCGTCCTCCAGCATCGAACCGCCGGTGGCGCGCAAGCTTCGCGCAGCCCTCGAGGCGGAAGGCTTCACGGCCGACAAGGCTGCGGCGACCGCTGCCGCAGCACCCAAGGCGCCGGCGCCGAGCGCGGCCCGTCCGTCGGCACCGACCCCGGCACCGGCGGCTCCCGCCGACGCCGAAGTGGCGAGCAAGCCGGCCGGACCCGTTCCGTCGGCTCCGCTGTCCGTCGCCGAGCGTCAGGCTCTCGCCGAGCAGAAGGCGGCCGCTGAGGCCGCCGAGAACGCTGCGGCGAAGGCACAGGCCGCAAAGGAACAGGCAGCCGAGACGGGCGCTACGGCGTCCGACTCCAAGCCGGCGTCCGACGCCGTCAAGCCGTCGACGCCCCGTCCGGCCGGAACCAACAGCAGCATCCCGCGCCCCGGTGCGCCGCGTCCGGGAAACAACCCGTTCGCCTCCAACCAGGGAATGGGTCAGCGTCCGACCACGCCGCGTCCGGGGAACAACCCGTTCGCGAGTGCGCAGGGCATGGGCAAGGGCCCCACCCCCGGCAACATCCCGCGTCCGACTCCGCCGCGTCCCGGTTCGCCGCGACCCGGTGCCCCCGGCGCCGGCGGTCCGAACCGTCCGGCCCGTCCGGGTCAGGGTGGCGGAAGCCGTCCCGGTTTCCAGCAGCGTCCCGGTAGTGGCGGCGGTGCGGGTGCCGGTGCAGGCGCCGGTGGTGGCTTCCAGCGTCCCGGTGGCGGCTTCGGCGGCCCCCGTCCCGCCGGCGGCGGCGGTCGTGGTCGTGGACCCGGCGGTGGTACCGCTGGTGCGTTCGGTCGCGGTGGCGGCAAGAGCAAGGCCCGCAAGTCGAAGCGCGCCAAGAGGCAGGAATTCGAGCTGAGGGAAGCTCCGTCGCTGGGCGGCGTGAGCGTTCCCCGCGGCGACGGCAACACGATCGTGCGACTGCGCCGTGGTGCATCGATCTCCGACTTCGCCGACAAGATCGACGCCAGCCCCGGAAACCTCGTGACCGTGCTGTTCCACCTCGGTGAGATGGCGACGGCCACGGAGTCCCTCGACGAGGCGACGTTCGGCGTGCTCGGCGACGAGCTGGGCTACAAGGTCCAGATCGTCTCTCCGGAGGACGAGGACCGCGAGCTGCTCGAAGGCTTCGACATCGACCTCGACCAGGAGCTCGAGGACGAGACCGACGAAGACCTGGAGATCCGCCCGCCGGTGGTCACCGTCATGGGTCACGTCGACCACGGTAAGACCCGACTCCTCGACGCCATCCGTCAGGCGAACGTCGTGGAGGGTGAGGCCGGCGGCATCACCCAGCACATCGGCGCCTACCAGGTGTGGACGGAGCACGAGGGCATCGAACGTGCCATCACCTTCATCGACACCCCTGGTCACGAGGCGTTCACCGCCATGCGTGCCCGTGGTGCGCAGGTCACCGACATCGCGATCCTGGTGGTCGCGGCCGACGACGGCATCATGCCGCAGACGATCGAGGCGCTGAACCACGCACAGGCGGCCAACGTGCCGATCGTGGTCGCGGTGAACAAGATCGACAAGCCGGATGCGAACCCCGCCAAGGTGCGTCAGCAGCTCACCGAGTTCGGCCTCGTGGCCGAGGAATACGGTGGAGACGTCATGTTCGTCGACGTGTCGGCGCGCAACGACATCGGTATCCAGGACCTTCTGGATGCGGTGCTCCTCACCGCCGACGCCGGTCTCGACCTGCGCTCGAACCCGAACAAGGCCGCCCGCGGTATCGCGATCGAAGCCAAGCTCGACAAGGGACGCGGCGCCGTGGCGACCGTGCTCATCCAGTCGGGAACGCTTCGCGTCGGCGACCCGATCGTCGCCGGTACGGCCTACGGCCGTGTTCGTGCGATGGTCGACGAGAACGGCGACACGGTCGACGAGGCGTACCCGTCCCGTCCGGTCCAGGTGCAGGGTCTCTCGAGTGTTCCGCGAGCCGGTGACACCTTCCTCGTCACCGAGGAGGACCGCACCGCCCGTCAGATCGCCGAGAAGCGTGAGGCCGCTGAGCGCAACGCCATGCTGGCGAAGTCGCGCAAGCGCATCTCGCTCGAGGACTTCACCCGTGCTCTGGAAGAGGGCAAGGTCGAGGCGCTCAACCTCATCATCAAGGGCGACGTGTCCGGTGCCGTGGAGGCGCTGGAGGAGTCGCTCATGAAGATCGAGGTGGACGATTCGGTCCAGCTGCGCATCCTGCACCGTGGTGTGGGTGCGATCACCGAGTCGGACATCGACCTGGCGACGATCGACAACGCGATCGTCATCGGCTTCAACGTCCGTCCCGATGTCAAGGCGCGAGAGCGTGCTGCCCGCGAGGGTGTGGATGTTCGCTTCTACTCGGTCATCTACAACGCGATCGACGACATCGAGAGCTCGCTCAAGGGCATGCTCAAGCCGGAGTTCGAAGAGATCCAGTCGGGTGTCGCCGAAATCCGCGAGGTGTTCCGTTCCTCCAAGTTCGGCAACATCGCCGGTGTCATCGTGCGATCGGGAACGATCACCCGAAACGCCAAGGCGCGTGTCATCCGCGACGGCGTCGTGGTGGGGGACAACCTCACCATCGAGTCGCTGCGTCGTTTCAAGGACGACGTCACCGAGGTTCGTACGGACTTCGAGGCCGGTATCGGTCTCGGCAAGTTCAACGACATCCAGATCGGTGACGAGATCGAGACGACCGAGATGCGGGAGAAGCCCCGCGTCTAGTCGATGATCGGGGGTCCGGGAGCGTTCAGCTTCCGGGCCTCCGGTCTTTCGCCCCGCAGAGCGGAGGCGGAGTGGGCAAGGCAGAAGGAGAGACGACATGGCAGATCCGGCACGCGCGAGAAAGCTCGCAGACAGAATCAAGGTGATCATCGCCAAGCGTCTGGAACGCGGCGTTCGCGATCCGCGCATGGGCTTCGTCACGATCACGGATGTGCAGGTGACCGGGGATCTCCAGCACGCGTCGGTCTTCTACACGGTCTACGGCACCGACGAGGAGCGCGCCGATACGGCTGCGGCTCTCGCGGCCGCCACAGGCATGCTTCGCAGTGAGGTGGGCAAGAACATCACCGCCCGGCTCACGCCGTCCCTCGAGTTCATCCTCGACGCGATCCCGGAGAACGCCCAGCACATCGAGGAGCTTCTCCGCGAGGCACGGCAGCGTGACACGGAGGTGGCCGGACTGGCCGCCGGCGCACAGTATGCCGGCGATGAGGATCCCTACGTCAAGCCGCGCGAGTTCGGCGACGAGGATGACGAAGCCGACGACGCCGACGAGACTGACGAGGCCGCCGAAGCCGACGAGGCCAAGTAGTACCCTGACGGCATGTACGCCGTCTCGTTCTACGACGCCGACCCGGATGCGGGTCCCGAGCATTTCCAGAAACTCGTCGAGACCTACCCGCGTCACCGCGCCTATCTTGACGATTTCGCCATCGGCGGCGAGGTCCTGATGATCGGCACCTTCGGCGACCCTGCCACCCAGGGCTCGATGGCGATCTTCCGATCCCGCGAGGCCGCAGAGCGGTTCCGGGACGGCGATCCTTTCGTCACGGAGGGTCTCGTCGCCGGCTCGCGGATCCTCGACTGGGATCCGCTCGTGTTCGCCGAAGGCTAGGGCAGCACGTAGCCCTCGGGCGTCTCCACGGCCAGCCCGTCTGCGAGGAGGCCGGCCAGCGCACGTTCGCGCTGCACCGCATCCGCCCAGACGCCCTCGATCTCTGCCGGGGTCACCGGAAGGTGGGCTGCGCGCAGTTCGGCCATGATCAGCCCGCGCACCTGCCTGTCCGACCCTTCGAACTTCTTCTGCACGGCCTTGCGCGGTCCGGCGTACGCCGGGTAGCCGGCGTTCCGCCACGCGCAAACGTCTCGGAGCGGGCACTCGTCGCAGCGCGGCGAACGGGCGACGCACACGAGCGCACCCAGCTCCATCATCCCTGCGTTGAACGCGGCCGCCGCCGGTCGGTCGTCGGGGAGGAGGGATTCCATCGCGGCGAGGTCGCGCCTCGACGGTGGGCCGGGTTCGCCCTGTCCCTCGACGGCGCGGGCGATGACGCGACGGATGTTCGTGTCGACGACCGGATGCCGGTTGCCGTAGGCGAACACGGCAACGGCGCGGGCGGTGTAGTCACCGATGCCCGGCAGGGCCAGCAGGTCGTCCACATCCTCCGGCACCACACCGTCGTGCTTCTCGGTGATCGCGACGGCGCACGCATGGAGCCAGAGCGCTCGACGCGGATAGCCCAGCGACTGCCATGCCCGTACCGCCTCACCCGGCGGCACGGCGGCGAGGTCGGCGGGCGTCGGCCAGCGGGTGAGCCACTCCTCGAGTCGAGGGATGACTCGACTCACCGGGGTCTGCTGAAGCATGAACTCGCTCACCAGCGTCCCCCACGGGGTGAAGCCGTCACGTCGCCAGGGGAGGTCGCGCCGGTTGGCGTGGTACCAGTCGACGACGGTGGTGGCGAAGTTCACCCGAGCGAGCCTATGTCATGGGCGGTGACGTTCGACGTCACCCGGCATAGGCTCGGAATATGCAACTGCCGCCTACGCCGCGCATCCTGTTTCTCCGGGAGCTGGTCGCCGAGATCGCCCGCAACTACGGCAAGGGCCGGACGGTCGTCGCGGTCGACGGAATCGACGGTGCCGGTAAGTCCACTTTCGCCGATGACCTCGCCGCGGTATTCCGGGAGGCGGGCCACGATTCGTTCCGCGCGTCCATGGAGAACTTCCACCGGCCCCGCGCCGACCGGTGGCGTCTCGGCCGCGAGTCTCCAGAGACGTTCTACCGGGATTCGTTCGACTACGGCACCTTCCGTCGAGTGCTGATCGACCCATTCCGTCTCGCCGGGAGCACCGGTTTCCAGACCGCTGCGTTCGACGTCGAGCGCGACGCCCCCATCGAGAGCCGGTGGCAGACGGCGCAGGCCGACGCGATCCTGATCGTCGACGGTGTCTTCCTGCTCCGTCCCGAGCTGCGCGGCCTCTGGAACTACAGCGTGCTGCTCGAGGTGCCGTGGGATGAGGCGTATGCCCGGCTCGCCGCACGCGACGGTGTCGATCCCGATCCCGACGCGCTGAGCAACGCCCGCTACCGAGAGGGCCAGGAGCTGTACTACGCCGAAGCCGATCCCCGTCTGTGGGCGAGCGCTCAGGTCGACAACACCGATCCCGATCGGCCGCGTCGGATCTTCGCGGACAGCTGCTGATCCGCGCGCGATCAGACCAGGGCGCGCATCCGCGAGCTCACGGTCTCGGCGTTCAAGAAGTTGCGCGTCCGTTCCACCTCGTGCACGAGGTCGACGAGCGCGGAGTTGATCGGGGCATCACGGCCGAGTTGTGCTGCTTCGCCCACGACCGCGCCGTTGAGATAGTCGATCTCGGTCGCTTGCCCGCGACGGATGCTCTGCAGCGTCGATCCGGGATTCGGCGTCTCGCCCATCCGGCGCCGCATCATGAGGGGGATGAGCTGGCCGGCCCAGAGCGGTGACGAGGCGACGAAACGCAGAAGAGCGTTGGTCAGGCCCTGAAGGCTGCCGTACCGCACACCGGCGTCGAAGCCCACCCTGATCGCCTCACGCATGCTCGCGGTGATGATGCGGCGCAGCCGAGCGTCGCCGAGCGTGTCCTGAGCGCTCATCCCGGTGATCGCGGGCATCGCATTGATCTGGTTGACGATCAGCTTGGTCCACTGGCAGCCCACGAAATTATCGACGGCGATCGTCGGCATCGCAGCGTCGAGGATCTTCGCGACGGCGACCGCCGTCTCGGGGGCGCGTCCGCTGCCGGCCCCGATGTAGGTGTTGGCGGCCGTCGTGACCTCGACCGTCCCCGGCGAGAGGTAGCTCGCCGCGAAGAGGGCGAGGGCGCCGACACAGGATGAGCCCGGCAGCATCGTCTGCGCCTGGTCGAGACCGGCGAGACCGTTCTGCACGACCACGACCGGGATGCCTTCGAGACTCGCCCGGTTCTCGCGGATGGCTGCCGCGGCATCCTGGGCTTTCGTGGCGATGAAGACGAGTTCGGGATTCGCGGTCAGCTTCTCCGCAGCGTCCACGCGCGCGACATGATCGCCCCAGGCCCCGGAGAGCCGGAGTCCGCCCGATCGGATGTTGTCGAGATGTGCGCCGCGTGCCGTGACCTGGACGCTGTTCTCGGCTCGGTCGAGGAGCGCCGCGATGGTGCCCCCGACGGCACCCGCCCCGATCACACCGATACGCATGGGTTCAGCGTAGGGGGTGATCGGGGCGGACGGTTCGCACGGCCCCCGCGGGCTTACCGACCCGCGGGCTTACCGGCCTGCTGGCCTTACCGCCCTGCTGGCCTTACCGCCCCGTCGCCTCGGCGACCAGCTCCCCGGCCTCGGCCGAGCCCTCACTCGCTTCGGCTTGCGCGAGCCGTTCGGCGGACGAGGCGTTCCGAGCGGCGTGGATGCGCGACGGAAGCGCGACGGAGATGACGGCGGCCAGGGCGAGCACGCCGGCGGCCACCCAGACGGCGGGGATCGCCGCATCGACGTAGCCGGTGGGCGTGAGCGTCCCTCCAGCGCCGGTGAAGACGGCGGTCAGCACGGCGACACCGAGTGCGACGCCGATCTCGCGGAGGGTCGAGTTCGTTCCGGACGCTTTGGCGTGATCCGCCGGCGCCATGTTGACGAGAACGGCGGTCGAGCTCGGAGCGAACACCAGGCCCATCCCGACGCCCGCCAGCAGGAAGGGCGGCCACATGCTCGAGTACGGTTCGTCGGCGCTCAGCGTCAGAGCGATCCAGGCCATCGAGACGGTCAGGAGCACGAGACCGGTGAGGATCGGCAGACGGGTTCCCGTACGAGCCGAGACCAGGCCGGTGAGCGGGGCGACCACCATCGGAGCGAGGGTCCACGGCATGGTCATGACGCCCGCCTCGAGCGGCGTGTGCCCCTGAACGACCTGCAGGAACTGGATGAGGATGAAGACGGCTCCGAAGATCCCGAAGCTGAAGGTGACGCCCACGAGGTTGGCCGCGGTGAAGCTGCGATCGCGGAACAGGCGCAACGGAAGGAGGGGAGCGGGCGTGCGCTGCTCCCAGAGTACGAAGGCGATGAGGAGCACTGCCCCCGCGACCAGCGAACCGAGCACCTCGACGCTGTCCCAGCCGGCCGGATTGCCGCGGACGATTCCGTAGACCAGGCCGAGCACGCCGAGACCGGCCAGCAGGAGACCGACGACATCGGCTCGCACGCGGGCGCCGAAGCTGTTCGGAAGCGCGAGGAGCACGAGCGGCACGGCGATCACTCCGAGCGGCACATTCAGCCAGAAGATGGCCTGCCAGTTCCATCCTTCGACGACTGCTCCGCCGATCAGCGGGCCGGTCGCGACACCGAGACCGGCGATGCCGCCCCAGATGCCGATCGCCGCCGGTCGCAGGCGTTCGCTGACGCTTCCGGCAAGCAGCGTGAGCGAGAGCGGCATGAGTGCGGCGGCACCGAATCCCTGCACAGCCCGCGCGAGGATGAGCATCCACGGCTCCGTCGCGAGCGCGCTGGCCGCGGAGGCGAGCGTGAAGACCGTGATGCCGGCGAGGAACACCGTTCGACGGCCGAAGCGATCGCCGATCGCCACCGCCATCAGCATGAACGCGGCGAAGCTCAGCGTGTAGGCGTTGACCACCCACTGCAGCTCTTCGATGGATGCGCCGAGATCTTTCGAGATCACGGGCAGAGCGCTGGTGACCACGAGGTTGTCCAGCGTGGCCATGAACATGGGCAGTGATGCTGCGACGATGGCGAGCCAGACGGGGATACGTCGGGTGGAGGAAGTCATTGATCCATCCTGTCGTTGTTATCGGATGATTACAAAAAGCGAGGTTAGTAATCAACTGATAACCTGTCAAGTGTGAACGACAAGATCAGTGAACGGATCCCGTCAGGGGAGCGGCGCGAGCAGATCCTCGCTGCGGCCAGCCTGGTGTTCGGCGAACGCGGATACTTCGGCGCCACCACCGACCAGATCGCCAAGGCGGCGGGAATCAGCCAGCCCTACGTGGTGCGGATGTTCGGCACGAAGGAGAACCTGTTCGTCGAGGTCCTGGGCCGATCGCTGGACAAACTGCTGGTGTCGTTCCACAGCACGATCGACGAGTGGAAGGCCGAGGGTTCGCCCGACGACACCATCTCGCGTCTTCTCGGAACCTCCTACGTGAACCTCATCGAGGATCGCGGGATCCTGCTGTCACTGATGCAGGCGTTCAGCATGGGACACGATCCCGTGATCGGCAAGAAGGCCAGAGACGGGTTCATCGAGATCTACCGCCTCCTCCGCGACGAGGCGGGGTTCGCGCCCGAGACCGTGCGCACCTTCCTCGCCGAGGGCATGCTGTTGAACACCCTCCTGGGACTCCGTCTGCCCGAGTCATACGGTTCGGACGAGGCCACGAACGAACTGCTCGAGTGCACGTTCCAGACGAAACTGCAGCTGGTCCTCGACGTCGTGGGCGAGAAGACCGCATGACCGGCAGCGGTATCCTCCTGGTCGACAAGCCCGGCGGCTGGACGAGCCACGACATCGTCGCCCGCACCAGACGCTTGGCGGAAACGCGAAAGGTCGGCCACGCGGGAACGCTCGATCCCATGGCGACCGGGCTCCTCATCCTCGGTGTCAACTCGTCGACCCGTCTGCTCACGTACATCGTCGGCACCGACAAGGAGTACGCGGCGACGATCCGGCTGGGGCTGTCGACGACGACCGACGACGCGGAGGGCGAGCCGATCGCCCGAGCCTCGGACGAAGCGCTCGCGGGCGTGACCGACGCGGCGATCCGCGACGGCGTCGACGCTCTCACCGGTGAGATCGAGCAGGTTCCGAGTGCCGTCAGCGCGATAAAGGTCGACGGCAAGCGGGCGTACGCGCGAGTGCGCGCCGGCGAGGAGGTCGTCCTCGAAGGCCGGCCCGTCACCGTCTCGGAGTTCGAAGTCCTCGGGATGCGTCGATCGTCCGTGGCGATCGACATCGATGTGCGGGTCGTCTGCTCGTCCGGAACCTACATCCGCTCCCTCGCGCGCGATCTGGGCGCCGGTCTCGACGTCGGCGGCCATCTGACGGCGCTGCGGCGCACGCGGGTCGGACCGTTCCGGATCGAGGATGCGCGCCCGATCGAGGAGTTCGACGTCGCCGACAGGATCATCCCTGCCGCCGAGGCCGCGAGCATCCTGTTCGAACGCTTCGAGCTCAGCGAGCAGCAGGCGATCGACCTCACCCATGGGAAACGCATCCATGTGCCGGAGAGGGAGAATGGGGGAGGTGTGCCGGTCGCGGCCATCGCCCCGACCGGTCAGCTCGTGGGACTCATCGAGTTCCGTGGAAAGGAAGCCAGAACGCTCGTGAACTTCCCGACAGACGAGATCGCGACCGCATGATCGAGTGGTTCACCACGCTGCAGGTGATCGTGGCCTGCGCTGCCGGAGTGCTGTGCATCGTGCTCGGGCTCGCCAAGAGGCTTCCCGGTGACGTGAGCATGGGCGCCGTCGCCGTCGTGGAGCTCCTGCTCGTCGCGCAGCTCGTCATCGCGATCGTGGCCCCTCTCGTCGGCAACGAACCGTCCGGCAGCCTGCCCGAGTTCTACATCTACCTGATCTCGGCACTGATCCTGCCTCTCGCCGGCGGCTTCTGGGCGCTGGTCGAACGCAATCGCTGGAGCACGGTCATCCTGGGTGGAGTCTGTCTCGCCATCGCCGTGATGGTCTACCGGATGGGTCAGATCTGGTTCGTCCAGGGCGCCTGAACGGCGGTCGGGGGCGAAGGCCACCGGCCGAACGCGAATAGAATCGTCAGCGATGTCACACCACACCATGTCCGCGCGCGAGCACGGAACCGAGACCGGCGGCGCACGGCGGATGTCCGGCGCCGGACGCGTCCTCGTCTTCGTCTACGGCGTTTTGGCGCTCGCGGCCACGGGCCGGAGCGTGTTCCAGATCATCGATCGGTTCCATGAGGCTCCGATCGCATTCAGCCTGTCCGCCGTCGCTGCGGTGGTCTACATCGTCGCGACCATCGCGCTCGTCGCTCGAGGTGTGGTCTGGTTCCGCGTCGCGTGGATCACCATCACGTTCGAGCTCGTCGGGGTACTCGTCGTCGGCTCGCTCAGCCTGTTCGCACCGGCCGTTCTCGGTCTGCACGACATCGATCCCTTCGGCCGTGACGCCACGGTGTGGTCCGTCTTCGGGATGGGGTACCTCTTCATCCCGCTCGCGCTGCCGGTGCTCGGACTCCTCTGGCTGCGCTCGCATCGGCCGTCGGCGGCCCCGGACGGTGCTCGGTGAAGCTCTTCCGATCCCTTGGCGAGGTTCCGGACGGATTCGGCCCCAGTGCGGTCACCATCGGCAAGTTCGACGGTGTGCACACCGGCCACCGGGCCGTGATCGGTCGCCTGTGCGAGGTCGCCCGCGACCGTGGGCTCGTCTCCACGGTGATCACCTTCGATCGCAACCCTCTGGAGGTGCTCGCTCCCGACAAGTGCCCGCTCGCCCTGGTGAGCGTTGAGCAGAAGCTGGACCTGCTCGCGGGAACAGGGGTCGAGGCGACGCTCCTCGTCGCATTCGATCGCGCGCTCGCCGAGCTCGAGCCCGAAGACTTCGTGCACCGCATCCTGGTGGACAGGCTGCACGCTCAGGCCGTTCTCGTCGGAAGCGACTTCCGGTTCGGGCACCGGGGCGCCGGCGATGTCGCGATGCTGCGGACGCTCGGTGAGAAGTACGGTTTCACGGTCGACCTCATCGACGACGTCCGGCCGGAGCACGGCAGGCGCGTCTCCTCCACCTGGATCCGCGAGCTGCTCGCCGACGGCGACGTCGGCCACGCGGCGGAGTTGCTCGGGCATGTGCCCACCCTCCGTGGCGTCGTGGTGCACGGTGCCAAGCGGGGTCGCGAGCTGGGCTTCCCGACGGCCAACCTGTCTCCGGAATCGGAGGGCCTCATCCCTGCCGACGGCGTCTACGCGGGCTGGCTGACCGACGGCGGGGAACGCTATCCCGCCGCGATCTCCGTCGGCAACAACCCGACCTTCGAGGGAGTGCCCCAGAAGCAGGTCGAAGCGTACGTGCTCGACCGGGAGCTCGATCTCTACGACCACCACGTCGAGATTTCGTTCGTGAAGCGCATCCGTGGCATGGTCGCGTACTCCGGCGTCGAACCACTGATCGCACAGATCGCCGCGGACGTGGCCGAGGCTCGTCGCATCCTGACCGCCGCGGAGTAGGCGCGCCGCCGCTGCGGCGGCCGATAAGATCGATCAGTGCCAGATTCCGTAACGCGCCCTCTCTGGCACGGTCGAACCATAGCCCTCCTCGGCATCCTGCTGGTCGCGTCGAATCTGCGAACCGCGGTCGCCGCGCTCTCGCCGATCTTCGCCGAGATTCGGATGGACTTCGACGTCTCGAGTGTTGGCGTCGGCCTCCTCGGCATGCTGCCGCCGGTGTGCTTCGCGGTGTTCGGCATCATCGCGCCGGCGTTCACCCGCAAGGCCAGCCTCGAGCTGGTGATGGTCATCGCTCTCGGTGTGATGCTTCTCGGGCACGTCCTGCGTGCGAGCGCAGGCTCGTTCACGGTTCTGGCCATAGGCTCTGCGATCACCTTCGCGGGAATGGGCGTCGGCAACGTTCTGCTGCCTCCGCTCGTGAAACGGTACTTCCCCGATCGCATCGGACTCGTGACGTCGCTGTACGCGACGATCATGTCGGTCAGCACGCTTCTTCCGCCCCTCGTCGCCGTACCCGTCGCCGACGCGACCAACTGGCACGTCTCCGTCGGGATGTGGGCTGTCGTCTGCCTCATCGCCATCCTGCCGTGGCTGAGCATCCTCGTGCGCCGCAAACCCGCCCGGCCGGAGGGCGAGGTCGAGATCGAGGAGCCGACGCCTGCGGTGCTCGGCCGGCTCTGGCGCACGCCCTTGGCATGGGCGCTCGGCATCGTGTTCGGCACCTCGTCCCTGAACGCCTACGCGATGTTCGCCTGGCTCCCTGAGATCCTCACTGACGTCGCAGGATCGTCACCGCTGCAGGCCGGATCGCTTCTCTCGCTGTACGCGGGCATGGGCATCCCAGCCGGCCTTCTCATCCCGGTGCTCGCCACGCGCATGAAGAACGTCGCCCTGCTGATCTATCTGGGTGTCGCGTGCTTCGTCGTCGGGTATCTGGGACTCATTCTCGCGCCCGGCACGGCGACCTGGCTCTGGGTGATCTTCGCCGGTCTCGGACCGCTGCTGTTCCCGCTGTGCCTGGTGCTCATCAACGCACGTACACGCACGCACCAGGGGTCCGTGGCGCTCAGCGGTTTCACGCAAGGGCTCGGCTACACGCTCGGCGCGCTCGGCCCGCTCGCCGTCGGCGTTCTGCATCAGCTGACGGGGGCCTGGACGGTGGCGCTCATCGTGCTAACGGCTACAGCGCTAGCGGCAGCAGCCGCCGGAGCCGTCGTCGCACGTCCGCGCTATCTCGAGGACTCCTTCAACGACTAGCCCCTCCCTCCGGGGGACGGGTGGGGGTCAGGGGAGAAGGTGGGCGCGGTGGATGAGCGCCGCCGCGCCGATGAGCGGACCCTCCGAGGAGAGAGCGCTCGGAACGATGCGCACCTTGCGCACGTACGGGAAGTAGTGGTCGTGGATGACCTTGCGCATGTGATCGAACAGGTCGGGAGTCGAGTGCGAGAAGCCGCCCCCGATGGCGACGAGCTCGAGATCGAGGAGCGCCGTCGCGGAGGCGATCGCGCGCCCAACGGCTTCGCCGGTGCGGGCGATCGCCTCGTGGGCGATCGGATCGCCTGCGGCGTAGGCGGCGGCGAGCTCTTCGCCCGTCGTGCCCGTGAAGCCCTGTCCGCGTGCCCACGCGACGGTGTGCGGACCGGATGCGATCGCTTCGAGCGCGTCCGGGTTGCCGAACGTGTTCTCGCCGACGATGTCGCCCACCTCGACGTGGCCGATGTGGCCGGCATTTCCCGTCGGTCCGGTTATCACGCGTCCGCCGAGGATGAGACCGCCGCCGACTCCCGTTGAGACGACCATCCCCATCACGTTGTCGACACCCTGGGCGGCACCGATCCAGTGCTCCGCCATCACGATGGCAACGCCGTCCATCTCGAGCACGACAGGGATGTCGAGACCGGCATCGGCGACGACTCCGGCGATGAAGTCCCGCATCGGGTAGTCACGCCAGTGGGGCACGTTGAGAGGCGACACGAGTCCTCGTACGCGATCGATCGGACCGGCGCAGCCGATTCCCGTCCCGATCAGCTCGGCGCCGTCGGGAAGCGACGCGATGGCGTCTCGCACCACACCGCCGACGGAGGCCTCGAGATCGGGCACGGTGGCGTTGCGGCCGGTCAGCCGGCGGTGGCGGGAGCCGTCGACGAGTCGTCCGTCACTGTCGACGAGGGCTGCTTCGACCTTTGTTCCGCCGAAGTCGACGGCGAGCGCGAGGGGAGTGGGCACGACCATTACCCTAAACGAAACCGCCGGTGCTCATATGAGCATCGTGCGCGCAAGCGTTGCTGGGAGCGGATGCGCTTCCTAAGCTGGGGGAGTGGCCCTGAACGACACCGATGAGATCCTCGCCGTCAAAGCCGCCGAGTTGTATTACGAGGCGGGCAAGACGCAAGACGAGATCGGTCTCGCACTCTCGGTGAGCCGGTGGAAGGTGGGACGCCTGCTGGTCGCGGCTCGCGAGCACGGGTTCGTTCGTATCGAGATCGTGCATCCGAGCGCTCGACGGTTCTCCCTCGAACGCGAGCTCTGCGGCTTCTACGATCTCGCCGACGCCGTCGTGGTGCCCGCAACCGACAGCGAGTCGGATGTGCAGGGTCGCGTCGCTCAGGCCGCGGCCGACTACCTCACCACCTTCCGTCCCGTCCCCCGAACGCTCGGCGTGAGCTGGGGCCGAACCCTGCACGCCGTCGCGGCGAGGCTTCGTCCCGGATGGGCGGTGGGGGTCAACCCGGTGCAGATCAACGGCAGCGTCTCGAGTACGCGGCAGGCCACAGCGGCCGCCGACACGGCCGTCGTCATCGCACGTAAAGCCCAGGGCACAGCCACGCTGCTGCCGAGCCCGGCCATCTTCGAGCAGTCGGCGACCCGCCGGGCCATCGAAGCCGACCGATCGGTGCAGAGCGTGCTCGAGCTGGCCCGCAATGCATCCGCCTACCTGTTCAGTGCGGGTGTGGTCGACGCGAGCTCGGTCCACGTCGACAGCGGATACCTCACTCAGGACGATGTGGCATCCCTGGCCGACAAGGGTGCCGTGGGCGACGTGGTCGGACGGTTCATCACCGAGTCCGGGCAGGTCGCCGACGACGAGCTCAACAGCCGCACCCTCGGAATCTCGCTCGACGACCTGCGAGCTGCTCGGACGAGCATCGCCGTGATCGCGGGGGCCACGAAGCACCGTGTCGCCCACGCCGTCGTGTCGAGCGGACTCTGCACGACACTCATCACAGATGAGACCACAGCAAACTATCTGCTCGGCCACGGGCGAGCAGACAACCCGCCCGGCGGCGCCGCTCCGGGCAGAGATCAAGGAGAGACGTGACCATCGAAACGACGTCGCCCGTGCGAACCCTCGCACCGGCGGCCCGGGCAGTGGAGGTGCTGGGAGGCGACCTGACCGAGGCGAGCCTCCGGCGATACCTCAACGGCATCCCCGGTGTCGACGCGGTCGGCCTCGAACAGCGTGCCGCCGGTCTCGGCACACGCTCGATCAAGACCACGAGCAAGGCGTGGGCGCTCGACAAGATCATCGAGCTGATCGACCTCACCACTCTCGAGGGCGCAGACACCCCCGGCAAGGTTCGTTCGCTGGCGGCCAAGGCGCTGACCCCCGATCCCAGCGATCTCAGCACGCCGCGACCGGCTGCCGTCTGCGTCTACGGCGACATGGTGCCGTACGCCGTCGAGGCGCTCGGCGCGTCACATGCGGCACGACTTCCCGGAGGCGTCAACGTCGCCGCGGTCGCCACGGCGTTCCCGAGCGGACGCGCATCCCTCGCCGTCAAGCTGGCGGACACGGCGGATGCCGTCGCTGCGGGAGCAGACGAGATCGACATGGTCATCGACAGGGGGGCTTTCCTCTCGGGACGCTTCGGTCTGGTCTTCGACGAGATCGTGGCCGTGAAGGAGGCCTGCCGCCGTGCCGACGGGAGCTACGCGCACCTCAAGGTGATCCTCGAGACGGGCGAGCTGAACACGTACGACAACGTGCGCCGGGCATCGTGGCTCGCGATCCTCGCGGGCGGGGACTTCATCAAGACCTCCACCGGCAAGGTCGCCCCCGCGGCCACGCTGCCGGTGACCCTGCTGATGCTGGAGGTCGTTCGCGACTGGCACAAGCTGACCGGAGAGCGGATCGGCGTGAAACCCGCCGGCGGCATCCGTTCGTCGAAGGATGCGATCAAGTACCTCGTCACCGTCGCAGAGACCGCGGGAGAGGAATGGCTTCAGCCGCATCTCTTCCGGTTCGGCGCCTCGAGCCTCCTGAACGACGTGCTCCTGCAGCGGCAGAAGCTGAAGACCGGTCACTACTCCGGCGCCGACTACGTCACGATCGACTGAACGAAAGCACTGAACACATGAGTTTTCTCGAATACGCACCGGCGCCGGAATCGCGCTCGATCCTGAATCTGCGCGACCAGTACGGACTCTTCATCGACGGCGAGTTCGTCGACGGCGACGGCACACCGTTCCAGACCATCTCCCCCGCGACGGAGGAGCGGATCGCGACCATCGCGACAGCCGGCACGGCCGATGTCGACAAGGCGGTGGCGGCAGCACGTGGTGCCTATGAGCGCACCTGGTCACGGATGAGCGGAAGCGACAGAGGCAAGTACCTCTTCCGTATCGCACGCCTCGTACAGGAGCGCGCGCGCGAGCTCGCCGTCGCGGAGAGCCTCGACAACGGCAAGCCGATCAAGGAGAGCAGGGACGTCGACGTTCCCCTCGTGGCCGCCTGGTTCTTCTACTACGCGGGATGGGCCGACAAGCTCGACCACGCCGGTCTCGGCCCCGCGCCCCGTGCGCTTGGTGTCGCAGCACAGGTCATCCCCTGGAACTTCCCGCTTCTGATGCTGGCGTGGAAGATCGCCCCGGCCCTCGCCGCGGGCAACACGGTGGTGCTGAAGCCGGCGGAGACGACTCCGCTGACGGCACTCCTCTTCGCTGAGATCGTGCAGCAGGCGGGCCTCCCCGCGGGCGTCGTCAACATCCTCACGGGTGCGGGCGAGACCGGCCGCGATCTCGTGAACCACCCGGATGTGAACAAGGTCGCGTTCACCGGTTCGACGGCGGTCGGCCGCGAGATCGCTCGCTCCGTCGCGGGCACCGACAAGAAGCTGACGCTTGAACTCGGCGGCAAGGCGGCGAACATCGTGTTCGACGACGCTCCGATCGATCAGGCCGTGGAAGGCATCGTCAACGGCATCTTCTTCAACCAGGGCCACGTGTGCTGCGCCGGCTCCCGCCTTCTCGTGCAGGAGAGCATCCATGACGAGGTCGTCGACCGGCTGAAGACCCGGCTGTCGACGCTGCGCATGGGCGACCCCCTCGACAAGAACACCGACATCGGAGCGATCAACAGCGCCGAACAGCTTCAGCGCATCCGCGAGCTGTCGGACATCGGGGAGGCAGAAGGCGCCGAGCGCTGGAGTCCCGCGTGCGAGATCCCGGAGAACGGGTTCTGGTTCCCGCCGACCCTGTTCGACAACGTGTCGACGAGTCATCGCATCGCACGCGAGGAGATCTTCGGACCGGTGCTCTCCATCCTCACCTTCCGCACGCCCGCCGAGGCGATCGCCAAGGCCAACAACACGCCATACGGCCTGTCCGCAGGTATCTGGTCCGACAAGGGGAGCCGTATCCTCGCCGTGGCCGACAAGCTCCGTGCGGGTGTCGTGTGGGCCAACACCTTCAATCGATTCGACCCGGCGAGCCCGTTCGGCGGATACAAGGAGTCCGGGTACGGCCGCGAGGGCGGCCGTCACGGACTCGGCGCATACCTCAAGCCGGGACGCGAGCTGCCTGCGGCCCTGCGGGCCTCGGGCGCCGATTCCACCGCATCCGTCACCAAGGCCCGTAAGGGAGCCGCGAAATGAGCCGACTGACCGTGCCGAAGACCTACAAGCTCTACATCGGCGGAAAGTTCCCGCGCAGCGAATCCGGACGCACCTACGAGGTCGTGTCGTCGACGGGCGCCTTCCTCGCCAACGCGGCGAAGGGGTCGCGCAAGGATGCCCGCGACGCCGTCGTGGCCGCACGCTCGGCCCTCAACGGCTGGGCGGGCGCCACCGCCTACAACCGCGGTCAGGTCCTCTACCGCATCGCGGAACTGCTCGAAGGCCGTCGAGCCCAGTTCGTCGACGAGATCGTCCAGGCGGAGGGCGTCTCGGTCGCCACCGCCGGCGCGCAGGTCGACGAAGCGATCGACCGATGGGTCTGGTACGCCGGATGGGCGGACAAGTTCGCCCAGGTCGTCGGCAACGCGAACCCCGTCGCGGGGCCGTACTTCAACATCTCTGTGCCGGAGCCGACCGGTGTGGTCGCGATCGTCGCCCCGCAGGCCGACAGCCTTCTGGGGTTCGTCAGTGCCGTCGCTCCGGCTCTGGTGGCCGGCAACACCGTGGTCGTGGTGGCGAGCGAGCGGTTCCCGCTGTCGGCGATCAGCCTGAGCGAGGTGCTCGCGACGAGCGATGTGCCCGGCGGCGTAGTGAACATCCTCACCGGGTCGCCGGCGGAGATCGCACCCTGGCTGGCCTCGCACGCCGACGTCAACGCCCTCGACCTCGTCGGAGCCGGCGACCTCGAGTGGGTCGACCTTCAGATCGCAGCCGCAGACACCCTCAAGCGGGTCCTGCAGCCGGAGAACGGTCGGGATGCGGCCGCTCCCTCGCTCGACCGCATCTCCTTCTTCACCGAGACGAAGACGGTCTGGCACACCAAATCACTGATCTGACGTCAGGTCGGCCTTCCCAGGGACGGTGATCGGGCGCGCACTGGCGCGCAACGCCGTCCCGGGGGAGGATGGGGGGACAACTTGAGGAGGTGCGATGTCGGATCTAGGACCGACGGCCCTCGTCGGAGACAGTCTCGTGCAGGGCGGAGACTGGCAGGCGTGGCTACCGGGGGAGACAATCTACAACTTCGGCGTCGGTGGGGACACCACCGACGACGTGGTCGCCCGGCTCGGGGATGTGATCGACTCGCAGCCGGCGGTCGTCGTTCTGCTGATCGGAACGAACGATCTGGCGTGGCGGCGTTCCGTCGAGCACGTGGTGCGGAATGTGGAGACGATTCTGGTCACGATCCGGCGGGAGCTTCCGGAGACGCGCATCCTCGTGCAGTCCGTTCTGCCGAGGGGGCACGAGTTCGCCGACCAGCTGCGCGACATCAACAGGCACCTGTGGCAGTTCGCTCCGACGGTGCACGCCCAATGGCTCGATCTGTGGCCCGCGCTGGCGCTGGAAGACGGAGAGCTCAACCCGGCGTTCACCGAGGACAGGCTGCATCTCAACGAGGCGGGCTACCGGGTGTGGGTGGATGAGCTCGTGCCGGCCTTGGAGAGGCTTCGACAGCAACCGCCGTCGAGTCGGGCGATCACGCTTCCGGATCTGCGTCGCTAGTCGCCGGCCGCTGCTCGGAAAGCCGCCAGGGCGTCGTCTGAGAACAGCACGAAGCGCACGCGTTCGACGGGACCGAACGATGCCGCGAGCACGGCACGCACGGTGCTGACGGCCACGCGCGCGGCATCCTCCATCGGCCACCCGTAGACGCCGGCGGAGATCGCCGGGAACGCGACGTCGACGGCACCGAGTTCCCGTGCGACGCGCAGCGACGAACGGTAGGCGTTCTGCAGCAGCGTCGTCCTGTCCTCTGTGGCCGAATACACGGGTCCGACCGTGTGGATCACCCAGGTCGCCGGAAGGTCGCCGGCGGTGGTGGCCACGGCGTCTCCGGTCGGCAGACCGTCGGGCAGCGTCGTGGCTCGCAGTTCCCGCGTGGCCGCGAGGATCGCGGGGCCTCCCGCACGATGGATCGCGCCGTCGACCCCGCCACCGCCCAGGAGGGAGTTGTTCGCGGCGTTGACGATCGCGTCGACCTGCTCCTGTGTGATGTCTCCGCGGACGATTTCGATCGGGTCGTCCACGGTCAGCCCCTGTTGTTCGACAGTTCGTAGACCTTCAGCAGCTCGACGATCGCGTCGTCGCGCTGACTGCCGCCCTCCTCGAACATCTCCGAGACGTGGGTCTTGAGGTGGTTCTCGACGAGCAGCTTGTTCAGAGATCCGAGAGATTTCTGAATGGCCAGGGACTGGGTGATGATGTCGATGCAGTAGTCCTCGTTCTCGATCATCTTCTCCAGGCCGCGCAACTGGCCTTCGAGGATGCGCGCGCGGTGCATGGCACGTTTCTTGATGTCAGCGATCACGCATCCAGGATAACCCTTCGATGCCACATACCCCTATGGGGTACGTGCTACGGTGGATGGCATGGAGACGACCTACGACATTCAGGGCATGACCTGCGCACACTGCGCTCGAGCCGTTACCGAAGAACTGCAATCCGTCACGGGGGTCGTGTCGGTGTCGGTGGATGTCGAGGCCGGCACCGCCACAGTCGCCGTCTCGTCCGTTCTGGACGAGACGGATGTGCGAGCGGCCGTCGAAGAGGCCGGCTACGTGCTCGCGCGACCCGGCATGCTGCCGCTGGTATGAGCGCACCTGGCACAGGTGCCGGCGGCCTGGCGGAGTCGGATGCGGACACGGCGCTCGTCGACCTCGCGATCGAGGGTATGACCTGCGCCAGCTGTGTCGCTCGCGTCGAGAAGCGTTTGGGGCGGCTCGACGGAGTCACCGCCAGTGTCAACCTCGCGACGGAGAAGGCGAGGGTTCGGTATCCGGCGGGGCTCGACACAGCGACCCTCGTCGCGGAGGTGGAACGCGCCGGTTACGGCGCCACGGTCATCGACCACCGTTCGGCCACTCCGTCATCGGCACCCGATCCACGCCGACTGCGGGTCCGGCTGCTCGTGAGTGCGGTGCTGACGGTTCCCGTCCTCCTGCTCGCGATGATCCCGGCATGGCAGTTCTGGGGATGGCAGTGGGTCTCTCTCGCCCTCACGACCCCGGTGGTGCTGTGGGGCGGCTGGCCGTTCCACCGTTCGACGGCGGTGAACCTCCGGCACGCGGCGGTCACAATGGACACGCTCGTGACGGTGGGCACCGCGGCGGCCTATCTGTGGTCGGTGTGGGCGCTCGTCTTCGGCACGGCGGGCGAGCTCGGGATGCGCCATGGCTTCACGCTGCTCGCCGAGCCCGGTTCCGCATCCGGTGCGCTGTACTTCGAGGTCGCGGCAGCGGTGACGACGTTCTTGCTGCTCGGACGGGTGATCGAGGACAGGGCGAGACGTGCATCCGGCGCCGCCCTCCGATCCCTGTTGGAGGCGGGTGCGAAAGTCGTCGCCCGCATCGGCGCCGACGGTCGGGAAGAGCGTGTGCCGGCAGAGGCTCTCAGAGTCGGCGACCGTTTCATCGTGCGTCCGGGAGAGGCCATCGCCGCCGACGGAACCGTTGTCGATGGCGCGGCCGCCATCGATGCGAGCGCGATGACGGGGGAGTCCGTACCGGTCGAGGTATCGCCGGGTTCGGCGGTGGACGGCGGCACGATCGCCCACGGCGGCTCGATCGTCGTGCAGGCGACCAGGGTCGGCGAGGACACGCAGCTCGCCCGGACTGTAGCGCTCGTGGAGCAGGCGCAACTCGGCAAGGCTGACATTCAGCGTCTCGCCGACCGGATCTCGGGTGTCTTCGTACCGATCGTCATCGCGATCGCCGCGGTGACGTTCGTCGTCTGGCTGACGGCGGGCGGGGGAGCATCCGCCGCGATCACAGCGTCGGTCGCCGTCCTCATCGTCGCGTGTCCGTGCGCGCTGGGGCTCGCCACTCCGACCGCCCTCGTCGTCGGCACCGGACGTGCCGCGCAGCTCGGCATCCTCATCGCCGGTCCCGAGGTGCTGGAGCGCAGCGGACGTGTCGACACCGTCGTCTTCGACAAGACGGGCACCCTCACGACGGGACGGATGACGGTCACGGGCGTTGAGACGGCGGAAGGCTGGAACCGCGACGACGTTCTCGACCTTGCGGGAGCGCTCGAAGCGCGTTCCGAGCATCCCATCGGCCGTGCCATCGCAAACGCCCGACCTGCACGAACCGGCGGTGCGTTCGCCTCCGGCGCCGAGGTGACGGAGTTCCGCGCCGTCGCGGGCTTCGGAGTGAGCGGACGGGTCGACGGTCGTTCGGTCGCAGTCGGTGCGGCCGACCACGACAACTCGCTGCACGTCGGCGCTCCGGAGAACGCTCGTGCGCTGGACCGGATTCGCGCCTCTGGTGCCACCGCTGTCGCGGTGCGCGTCGATGGCGAGACTGTCGCCATCGTCGGCGTCTCCGATCCGCTCCGCGACGACTCGCTGAGGGCGGTCGATCGCGTGCGTGCGCTCGGGATCGAGCCGGTCGTCGTGAGCGGCGACCATGAGGCGACGGTTCTCTCCGTCGTCGCACCTCTGGGCATCCACCGGGTGGTGGGCGGAACGACACCGGTGGGCAAGGCGGACGCTGTCCGACGGATGCAGGCCGAGGGCCGATCGGTCGCGATGGTCGGCGACGGCGTCAACGATGCGGCCGCTCTGGCTGCAGCGGACCTCGGGATCGCCATGGGCTCCGGTTCGGACGCGGCGATCGAAGCGGCCGATCTGACTCTCCTCCGCTCGGACCCTCTCGCAATCGCGGATGCGATCGAACTCTCACGCGCGACCCTCGGTGTGATCCGCGGCAACCTCTTCTGGGCCTTCGCCTACAACGTTGCCGCGGTGCCGGTGGCGGCGCTCGGACTCCTGAATCCGATGATCGCCG
>Ga0256911_1000167_pt1 | contig 22408 bp, 16 predicted proteins | sample MC6MC0764MT_FD_190197 | JGI IMG/M metagenome (GOLD analysis project Ga0256911, IMG submission 190197) | Metatranscriptome of enriched soil aggregate microbial communities from Iowa State University, Ames, United States - MC6-MC0764-MT... | ecosystem: Environmental > Terrestrial > Soil >...
CCTGGCTCGGGTCGGCACGCCTACGACATCAGCACGATCATCCCCTCATCCAGCTGGTACGGCACGGTGCTCCAGGGCATCGTCAACTTCAACCCGTCGCCGAGCTGGCTCCAAGTCATCGGCTGGGTGGCGTACATCGGCGTCGTCACCGCCTTCTACGTGCGCCAACAGCGCCGAGCATCCCGGAGCCGCAGAACAGCCGCGGCCTCGTCCGTTCCCGCACCAGCATCATCCACACAGCACCAGGTCGCTCACTGAGCGCTCAGCTCGGCCACAGCTCCCTGACCCCGAAAGAAAGCACACCCATGCCTCGAACCCGAACCCTCGGCACCATCGCCGGCACCATCGCCGGCGCGGCGACGATCGCTCTCGCCTTGAGCGGTTGCGTTCCCAATCAGGCCTCTGCGGATGCCGAAGCGCTCAGTGTCACGCTCAACGACGACAAGTGCTCCGTCGCGACGACGACCGCGCCGAGCGGCGCCATCACGTTCCAGGTGACGAACAAGGGCACCGACGTCAACGAGTTCGAGATCCTCGCCGAGGACAAGCTCCGCATCGCCGGAGAGAAGGAGAACATCGGCCCCGGCACGACGGTCAACTACGTGGTGCAGCTCACCGCCGGCACGTACTACACCGCCTGCCGCAAGGGCATGGTCGGTTCTCCGGCCCACCTCGCCGAGTTCACGGTGACGAAGGGCAAGACCTCGGTCGCGAGCGGCAACGAGTCCAAGCAGGTCGCACTGGCCGTGACCAACTACATCGCGTACCTGAAGGACCAGACCAGCCAGTTGCTCTCGGCCACCACATCCTTCGCGACGGCATACGAGTCCGGTGACGACGCTTCGGCGCGCGCCCAGTACGCTCCGGCCCGTGCGTTCTACGAGCGCATCGAGCCGACCGCCGAGCAGTTCGGCGACATCGATCCCGCCATCGACCTCCGCGAGGCCGACCTCGAGGCCGGGGCCACCTGGACCGGTTGGCACCGCATCGAGAAGGACCTGTGGCCGCCAGCGGGTTATGCCCCCTCCGACCCCGCCGAGCGCAAAGTGCTCGGCGACCAGCTCGTCGCCGATACCCAGCGACTCTCCGATCTCGTGAACGCCAAGGGCTTCACCCTCACCATCGACCAGATCTCCAACGGCGCCATCGGACTGATGGAAGAAGTGTCGAGCAGCAAGATCACGGGTGAAGAGGAGACGTTCTCCCACACCGACCTGTACGACTTCCAGGCCAATGTCGAGGGTGCGAAGGTCGCTTACGGAATCGTCCGCGACATCGCCTCCGCCAAGGGAAGCAACGGCAAGCAGCTCGTCAGCAAGCTCGACACCGAGTTCGCGTCCATCCAGAAACTCCTCGATCAGTACAAGGCGGGCGACGGTTTCGTCTCCTACAAAGAACTGACGACCCCGCAGGTGAAGGAGCTCTCGGACGAGGTCAACGCCCTCAGCGAGCCGCTGAGCCAGCTCACCTCGACGATCGTCAAATAGGTCGACGAGTGAGCTCTGAGACGCCGGAGACCCCGAATTCCGCCGAGTCGGAGAAGCAGCGGTCGGAGTCCGGGCTGTCCCGTCGGGGACTGCTCGGGCTCGCGGGAGCGATCGGTGGAGCCGGTCTGGTGGGCATCGGCGCGGGCGTGGTCGGAGACCGCACCATTCTCGGGGCATCGACCGAGTCGACGGACACCTATCCGTTCTACGGTGAGCACCAATCGGGCATCACCACGGCCGCCCAGGACAGACTGCACTTCGCCGCGTTCGATGTGAGCCCCGATCTCGACCGTGCCGGACTCATCGAACTGCTTCGCGACTGGACAGTCGCCGCCGCGCGTATGACACAGGGTAGGTCGGCGGGAAAGTACGGCCCCGCAAGCGGTCCGATCGACGCTCCGCCGGATGACACGGGCGAAGCCCTCGACCTTCCGGCTGCCGGACTCACCCTGACGTTCGGTTTCGGACCGAGCCTGTTCACCACGGCAGACGGCGATGACCGGTTCGGAGTCGCCGCACGACGTCCCGAGGCTCTCGTCGATCTGCCGCACTTCCCCGCCGACGCGCTGCTCGACGCCTACGTCGGCGGCGACCTGTGCGTGCAAGCCTGCAGCGACGATCCCCAGGTCGCCGTGCACGCCATCCGCAACCTGTCGCGCATCGCGTTCGGGCGGGCATCCATCCGCTGGTCCCAGCTCGGATTCGGGCGCACATCGTCGACCACGCGCGGTCAGACCACCCCGCGCAACCTGTTCGGGTTCAAAGACGGGACCGCCAACATCAAAGCCGAGGACAGCAAGGTCGTCGACGACCAGGTCTGGGTCGACGGAACGGATCGTGCCGACTCGTGGATGGCCGGTGGATCATACCTGGTCGCGCGGAAGATCCGCATGGTCATCGAGACCTGGGACAGGCAGCAGCTCGGCGAGCAGCAGCGCATCATCGGCCGCGACAAGGGTGAAGGCGCACCGCTCTCGGGCGGCACGGAGTTCACCGAACCGAACTTCCTCGCCCTGTCGCCGTCCGGCGGCACCAAGATCGATCCGGACTCGCACGTGCGACTCGCGCATCCCGAGACGAACGACGGCGCGAAGCTCCTGCGCCGCGGATACAACTTCGTCGACGGCAACGACGAGCTCGGGCGTCTCAACGCCGGACTCTTCTTCATCGCGTTCCAGCGGGATGCACGCAAACAGTTCATCCCGATCCAGCAGCGACTGGCACGTAACGATGCGATGAACGAGTACGTGAAGCATGTGGGATCGGCGATCTTCGCCGTTCCGCCCGGAGCCCGCGAGGGCTCCTACATCGGCGCCGGCCTCTTCGCCTGAGCGAGCAGTCGCCCAGCTCGTATCGCCGCTGCGTTCGACTGCGACCGTCAGACGGTCGGCAGTCGAACGCCGCTGCGACGACTACGCGTTCTGGTCCTGCTTCTTCAGACGCGAGGTGGCACGCGCACGCGCGTTTGAGTCGAGCTCGACCTTGCGGATGCGCACGATCTCAGGAGTGACCTCGACGCACTCGTCCTCACGCGCGAACTCGAGGCTCTCCTCCAGCGTGAGCTGACGCGACGGGGTCATCGACTCGAAGTTGTCGGCCGTCGACTGACGCATGTTGGTCAGCTTCTTCTCCTTGGTGATGTTCACATCCATGTCGTCAGCGCGCGAGTTCTCGCCGATGACCATGCCCTCGTAGACCTCTTCGGTCGGGTTCACGAAGAAGGTCATGCGCTCCTGCAGAGCGATGATGGCGAACGGCGTGACGACGCCCGAGCGGTCGGCGACGATCGAGCCGTTGCTGCGGGTGACGATCTGACCCGCCCAGTCGTCGTAGCCGTGGAAGATCGCGTTCGCGATACCGGTGCCGCGGGTGGTCGTGAGGAACTCGGTGCGGAAGCCGATGAGGCCGCGCGACGGCACGACGAACTCCATGCGCACCCATCCGGTGCCGTGGTTCGACATGTTCTCCATGCGGCCCTTGCGAGCGGCGAGCAGCTGGGTGATCGCGCCGAGGTAGTCCTCGGGAGCGTCGATCGTCAGGTGCTCGTACGGCTCCTGCAGCTTGCCGTCGACGCGCTTGGTGACCACCTGGGGCTTGCCGACGGTCAGCTCATAGCCTTCGCGGCGCATCTGCTCGACGAGGATGGCCAGTGCGAGCTCGCCTCGACCCTGCACCTCCCAGGCATCCGGACGGCCGATGTCGAGCACGCGGAGCGAGACGTTTCCGACGAGCTCACGGTCGAGGCGGTCTTTGACCATGCGCGCGGTGAGCTTGTGGCCCTTGACCTTGCCGACGAGCGGCGAGGTGTTCGTGCCGATCGTCATGGAGATCGCGGGCTCGTCGACGTGGATGGCGGGCAGTGCGCGCACATCGTCCGGGTCGGCCAGGGTGTCGCCGATCATGATGTCGGCGAAACCGGCGACGGCGACGATGTCACCGGGGCCGGCGCTCTCGGCCGGGTAGCGGTCGAGAGCCTTGGTGATCATGAGCTCGGTCACGCGCACGTTGTGCACGTCGCCGTCGTGGCGCACCCAGGCCACGGTCTGGCCCTTCTTGAGCGTGCCGTTGAAGATGCGGAGCAGTGCCAGACGACCGAGGAAGGGCGAGGCGTCGAGGTTGGTGACGTGCGCCTGCAGCGGCGCCTCGGGGTCGTAGGACGGGGCAGGGATGTGCTCGAGAATGGCTTCGAACAGCGGCTCGAGGTCGTCGTTGTCTGGAAGCTCGCCGTTTGCGGGACGGTTGTGGCTCGCGGCTCCGTTACGGCCGGACGCGTACACGACGGGAACGTCGAGGATCTTGTCGAGGTCGAGATCGGGCACGTCGTCGGCCATGTCGCTGGCGAGACCGAGCAGAAGGTCCTGGCTCTCGCCGACGACCTCTTCGATGCGTGCGTCGGGACGGTCGGTCTTGTTGACGGCCAGGATGACCGGCAGGTTCGCCTCGAGCGCTTTGCGGAGTACGAAGCGGGTCTGCGGGAGCGGGCCCTCGCTCGAGTCGACCAGGAGGACGACGCCGTCGACCATCGACAGGCCGCGCTCGACCTCGCCACCGAAGTCGGCGTGGCCGGGGGTGTCGATCACGTTGATGGTGATCGGCCCGTCGGTGGCGTGCTTGCCGTTGTACGAGATCGCCGTGTTCTTGGCGAGGATCGTGATGCCCTTTTCGCGTTCGAGCTCGTTCGAGTCCATGGCGCGCTCTTCGACGTGTTCGTGTGCAGAGAACGAATTCGTCTGACGGAGCATGGCGTCGACCAGCGTGGTCTTGCCGTGGTCGACGTGGGCGACGATCGCGACATTGCGCAGATCGTTGCGGTGGGCGACGGCGTTCTCGGACATGCTTGAAGACTCGACTCTCGTCAGAAGATTTGGTGGGAAACAGTCCATTCTATCAAGGATTCCCGGCAGGTCCGACGGAGTACCCACTGTTCACGCGGCCGGCGCGCACCGAATAGCGCCGAATCGACCTTCCCGCATACTCGGAAGGTCGATTCGGCACTACTCAGAGTGAAGCGTGCGGCCTACAGCCCCTGCGCGACGGGCGGCTCGGGCTCGTGCGGCAGCTCGACCGTCGGCACGGTCGCCTCGTCGGAGCCCGCGGCCAGCAGTTCCAGACGGAGAGCGCGGCGGGCGCGCTGTGCATCCGGGTCGGGCAGAGGCACCGCAGCGAGGAGTCGCTGCGTGTACGCCTCTTTCGGGTACCGGAGGATCTCGTTGCGGGTACCGACCTCGACCAGGTTCCCGTGGTGCATCACGGCGATCCTGTCGGCGAGCACATCGATGACCGCGAGGTCGTGCGTGATGAACAGACAGGCGAAGTTCATCTCCTTCTGCAGACCCTGCATGAGCTCCAGCACGCGTGCCTGGACGGACACGTCGAGCGCACTGGTGGGCTCGTCCGCGATCAGCACCTGCGGCTTGAGCGACAGGGCTCGGGCGATGCCGACGCGCTGCTTCTGGCCACCCGACAGCTCGTGCGGGAACCGGCTGCGGTACGCCCGCGGCAGCTCGACCGCGTCGAGCAGACGGTCGACCTCCTTCGCGAGCTCAGCACCCTTGATCCCCTTGGCCAGCAGCAGCGGTTCGCCGATGCTGTCCGAGATCTGCAGACGCGGGTTGAGCGACGACGACGGGTCCTGGAACACGATTCCGACGTTGCGGTGGAGTTTGCGGATCTCGTCACGGGATGCGTGACTGATGTCCTGACCCGCCACCACCAGCTTGCCGGAGTGGATGGGCAGGAGGCCGATCGCGGCACGGCCGAGGGTCGTCTTGCCGGAGCCCGACTCCCCCACCAGTCCGACGACCTCGCCCTCGTGGATCTGCAGGTCGATGTTGCTCGCGGCTCGGAAGGCGGGCACGCGCCCGTGCTTCGGATACTCGATCGCCACATCCTGGAAGTCCACGACGACGGTGCGCGGATCGGCGATGGCGGCTTCGTGCTCCGCCTTCGCGATCCGCTCGTTGACGGCGATGCGCTCGGCGAACTCCGGGTCGGTGTTCTCGGCGCCGAAGGCGAGAGCGGCGGTGGTGTCGATCTCTTCGTCACCGCGCTGACCGAGGTGCGGCACGGCTTCGAGAAGCGCGATCGTGTACGGGTGCTGCGGATTTGCGAACACCTCTTTGACCGTTCCGCCCTCGACGATGTCGCCCTTGCGCATCACGACGATGTTGTCGGCCAGGTCCGCGACGACACCCATGTCGTGAGTGATCAGCAGGATGGCGCTGTCGAGACGGTCACGCAGGCTGCGGAGCAGTTCGAGGATCTCGGCCTGCACCGTCACGTCGAGAGCCGTCGTCGGCTCGTCGGCGATCAGCAGCTTCGGATCGCACGAGATGGACTGCGCGATCATGGCGCGCTGACGCTGTCCGCCCGAGAGCTGGTGCGGATACGAGTTGTAGGCCTTCACGGGGTCGGGCAGCTCGACCATGCCGAGCAGCTCGAGGGCGCGTTCCTTGGCCTCATGGGGCGACATGCCGTAGTGGACTCGCAACGTCTCGACGATCTGAAAGCCGACCGTGTACACCGGGTTCAACGCGGTCATCGGCTCCTGGAAGATCACGGCGACCTGCGCACCGCGCACGCGCCGCATCTGCGGCTGTGTGAGACCGGTGAGCTCGCGTCCCTCCAGCTTGATCGAGCCACGGATGCGGGAGTTCTTGGGAAGCAGATCGAGGATCGCCATCGAGCTCGCGCTCTTTCCCGAACCGGACTCGCCCACGATCGCCAGCACCTCGCCGGCTTTGATCGAGTAGTTGAGCTTCTTCGCTGCCGGTACCCAGACGCCGTCGACTCCGAAGTCGACGGAGAGATCGGTGACCTCGAGCACAGGGGCGTCGGTGACGAGGCCTGCCTGACCGGGGATGTTGTCGGTCATGAGTTGGTGTTCCTTTCGCGAGCGCCGAGGATCGCCCGGCGGTCTCGGTCGCGTTGGCGTGCCGACGGAAGTGCTGTCAGCATGGACCCATGCCTTACACCTCCGCCGACGAACGCGAGGTGTTCGTCTCCCGGTTCAACCGGGTCGTTGCCGTTCTGATCTGGGTCGTCGCCGCTGTCATCGCGGCGGGACTCCTGGTGAGCGTGCACGATGTGCGCCTGCTCTATCTCGTGCCGTGCGCGTTCTTCGCGCTCGTCGCCTGGAGCGCTCTGTGGCAGCCCCTCCTGATCGTGAAACCCCAGGAGATCACCGTCCGCAATGTGCTGCGGACCATTCGCATCCCGTGGGCCGCGCTCATCCACGTCGACACCAAGTACGCGCTGACGCTCTACACGCCCGGCCACAAGTACGCCGTGTGGTCGGCTCCCGCTCCCGGCACAGCACGAACCCTCCGTGCCACGCGCAACGAGACGACCGGCCGCGTCGGCGCTCCGAGCGTCTCCGACAGCGTGCGACGCCCCGGCGATCTGCTCTCGACCGAGTCGGGGCAGGCGGCCGAGGTCGTACGCCGCCGCTGGACGGAACTGCGCGACAGCGGTCGGCTGGATGCGGGGATCGCCGACCAGACGCCGGTCACGACGCGCTGGCACTGGGCCGAGGCCGGCGGCATGGTGCTGCTCGCCGCCGGCACCATCGCGGCGCTGCTTCTCGCCTGAGGCGAGGAACAGGCCGCTCCGGGCGTCGATCACAGCACGTCCTCACCGAGGGCGACACCCGTCTTGCGCGAACCGCCGTCGCCCTCGCCGGGCTCCGGCTCCTCTTCGCGCATCTTGCGGAGGTTGAAGCGGCGGTGCCGTGGATCGAACGCGTCGCGCAGTCCGTCGCCGACGAAGTTGACGAGGAGCGCCAGGGTGACGATGAACGCACCGGGCCACCAGAACAGCCAGGGCCGGGTCTGGAACGCGGACTGGTTCGAGCTGATGAGGAGACCGAGGGAGACGTCCGGCGGTCGGATTCCGTAGCCGAGGAACGACAGCGCGGTCTCGAGCAGGATGGCCGACGCCATGATCAGCGTCGATGCGACGATGACGACTCCGATGGCGTTCGGCAGGATGTGCTTGAAGATGATGCGGCTGTCGGACGCTCCGGCCACACGGGCCGCCTCGACGAACTCCCGCTCTCGCAGTGACAGGAACTCGCCGCGGACGAGGCGGGCGATTCCCATCCAGGAGAAGAGTCCGAGCATGACGGCCAGCACAGGTGCGCCGAGTCCGCCGGCGAAGTGGCCGACGACCGAGCCGATCACGAGGGCCGGGATCACGATGAACACGTCGGTGATGCGCATGAGGACCGCATCGACGATGCCGCGGAAGTACCCCGCGACCGCGCCGACGACGACGCCGAGCACACTGGCGATCACGCCGATGACGATCATCACCAGCACCGAGTTCTGGATTCCGCGCATCGTCAGCGCGAAGTAGTCCTTGCCGATCCTGTCCTGTCCGAACGGGTGCTCCCAGGTGGGCGATCCTCGCTGCACCTGATCGTTCAGCTCTTTGAAGTCGTACTTCCACCATCCCGGAATGGGACCGAGACCGATCGCGGAGATCGAGAAGATCACGATCAGGATGAAGAGCACCGCGCTCACCACCGCGAGCTTGTTCGACAGGAAGCGGCGCCAGATGAGCCGCCCCTGGCTCACGGGCGGAGCAGTCGGGGCTTGCAGTTCGTCAGGAATCATTTCTGAGGTCGACATCAGCGGACCCTCACTCTCGGGTCGAGCGCGGCATAGGCGAGGTCGGCGAGGAAGTTGAACAGGATCGCCATCGCCGCGATGATCACGAAGTACGCCATCACGGGATTGAGGTCACCGCGGGACAGGCCCGCGTTGAACAGCGAACCCATGCCGGGGATCGCGAAGACCTTCTCGGTGATGATCGCGCCACCCAAGAGGGCTCCGACGTCGAAGGCGACGAGGGTCGTTATCGGGATGAGCATGTTGCGGAAGGCGTGCCGCACGATGACGGTGCGCTCCGGGAGCCCCTTCGCACGCGCGGTGCGGATGAAGTCCTGGTTGAGCACCTCCAGCATCCCGGCGCGCGAATACCGCGTGTACGAAGCGAACGAGATCAGGAGCAGGGCGATCGTCGGAAGCGCCAGGTGGGTGAACGTGTCGAGGCCCGACACCCAGATGTCGCCTTCCAGGCCCGGTGTGGACGAGCCGACCGTCGCGATGGGCCTGCCGTTCGTGTCCGAGAAGTACTGGGGCCACGCCTGCATGAACCGGTCGAGCAGCACGAGTGCGCCCGACACGATCGTGACGATGACGCCGACGCGCATGTTCTGCCCGCGGTCGTAGCCACCGACGAAATACCCGATCGCGAGGCTCACGAGGATCGCGACGATGACGAGGATCGCGATCGTCGCGACGGACGAGATGCTGAACAAAGGCTGCAGAGCGAAGTACGCGATGATCACGATCGCGCCGTTGATAGCCGCCGTGATGAGGGCTTTACGGTTCTGCAGCCCCGAGATCAGCGCTGTCGTGCCGACGACGACGGCCGCCGTCAGGATGATCATCACGACCGGACCGAGGCCGGGGTGCAGGAACCAGTCCATCGCCGACATGAGCAGCAGCACCAGAGTCGTCGCCACGCCGGAGATGACGAACGTGCTGAGCCGGCGCCTCATGTTCCCGCCGATCAGGGATTGCCAGATCAACCCGGCCACGACCCCGATCAACACAGCAACCCACCATTGGATCACTGGATGCGCGAGGAAGTTGTTGAAGCCGATCGCCACGAACTCCTTGAGGAGCACCGCGACGAGGAACGCGGGGAGCGAGTACAGGAAGAAGCTGAGGAACGTGACGACGTTGTCGAGTCCGCTGTACTGGCGGAGCGCGGTGACGATACCGATCGTGACACCGAGCAGCACCGCGAGGATGAGGGCCAGCGTGACGAGCTGGACGGTGGAGGCGAGAGCCTGGGGCAGGATGTCGACGACCTGCGCGTTCGAGATGGTGGAACCCAGGTCGCACGCGTTGGCGAACGGGATGAGGCACTTGGCCGCGCCGCCGAGCCAGAACAGCCAACGGAGGGGCGGGGGAACATCCAGTTGAAGCAGGTCGATACGTGCGGCGATCAACTGGGTCTTGTTCGGGGAGTTGCTGCTTCGCAGATCTGCCAGCGGGTCGACGCTGTACGCGACCAGCATGTACATCAGGAACGACGCGGCGATGATGATGAGCACCGAGACCAGAAGACGTCTCAGGATGAAACTCGCCATAGGTGGGGAACCTCACTGATACAACGCGCCCATGCGGGAGACGGCCTGGCGCGATTCGCCGGGGGCGCGTTTCGGGATAGGTGAACGGGTCTCGTCCACCGTTACATGATAGGGGGCGCCGACCTGGTCGGCGCCCCGCCGCAGAATGGGTGCCCGGGGATCGCCCGGGCACCCATCACTGTGGTGCTGCTACTTCTTGCTCGACTTCACCGACCAGTCCCAGAAGTTCCAGAACGGTCCGGTCTGGTTGCCCATGAACTTCACGCCGTCGACGCGAGCGTTCACGCCGAAGACACCGGGAAGCTGGAAGAGCGGCAGGCCGTATCCGTCGGAGAACGTCTGCTTGTCGATCTGCTGCTCCAGCTTGACGAGCTCATCCTTGTCCAGGGTGGTCTGCGTCTTGATCGCGATGTCGTTCGTTCCGGTGTAGCGGTTGTAGTTACCGCCGCCGGCCGTCGAGAACAGCTGCGGGATCTGCGTGGTGCCTGCACCCGGGCTGATCCAGCCGAACAGCGAGGCGTCGTAGTTGCCACCCGGGAGGAGCGTGCTCCAGTCGGGCGATCCGGCGTCGACGACCTTGATGCCGGCCTTGGCGGCCGAGGCCTGGATGGCCTGGAACTCGTCGACGCGGTTCGGGTTGTTCGTGTTGTACAGGATGCGAACCGACGGGGTCGCACCACCGAGGAGCGCCTTGGCGCCTTCGATGTCGACCTTGTCGAACTTCTCCGAGCCGTTCTGCTTGACCGAAGCCGCGTAGTCGTCCTGGCTGGGGAGCCAGATCTGCGAGTTCAGAACCTCGGCCTTCGGGTTCACCGGGGTGACGATCGAGTCGAGGATCTGCTGACGCGGGATGGTCTTCAGGAAGGCCTCACGCACCTTCGCGTCCTTGAACACGTCCGAGCCGAAGTTCAGGTCGAGGTGGTCGTAGGAGACCTGGTCGCCGGTGAGCACTTTGGCGCTGGTCGCCTTCAGGGCGGTCAGCGTGTCGGCGGACGCCTGCGGGTTGATGACGTCGACCTCACCGTTCTGGAGAGCGGTGACCTGGGCGTTCGCGTCGGGGATGATGCGGAACACGATCTTGTCCACGTTCGGCTTCAGTCCGCCGGCGTAGTACTTGTTCTTCGACATCGTGATCGACTGACCAGGGGTCCAGGCGGAGACGTAGAACGGACCCGAGCTGACGAGGAGGTCCTTGTCGGTCGGGAACGCCGTGATGTCGTAGCCGGTGTTGACGAAGTCGGCAGCCTTCTTCAGGGTCGCGTCAGGAGCGGCAGGGTTGTCCTTGTCGCCCTTCGGGAGCCCCTTGAGCAGCTTGGTCAGGTCGGCAGCCGACGAGAGGCCCGCCTTCTTGGCCACGATGTGCGCGGGCTGCGCGATCGGGTTGACGAGCTCCCAGTCCACGTAGGGGGTCGAGTACTTCAGCGTGATCGACGTGTTGTCGTCGCCGACGGTCGGGAACGCGGTGGCGTCCACGCCGGCGGTCGAACCGGCGATGGTGAAGTACTGGGTGCCCTTGGTGACCTTGCCATCGGCGTCGAGGGTCGCCGAGTCGTAGTATCCGGAGGCCATCGCCCAGGCGAGAACCATGTCATCAGCCGTGATGGGCTCGCCGTCGGACCACTTGTCGTCCTTGTTGAGCGTGTACTTGACGGTCAGCGGGTCGTCCGAGGTCTTCTCGAACTTGCCGAACTTGTCGTCGTGGACGATCTTGAAGTTGTTGTCGATGTACTGGAACCCGGTTCCGTACGATCCGTTGAGGTAGCCGACCTGACCGTTGGTGTCCAGGTTTCCCTGCGGCGTCTGCGAGTTCAGCGACGTGAGGTCGTTGACGACCGCGACAGTGACGGTGCCGCCTTTGGCAGCCGACGACGTCGACGTGCTCCCGGTCGTGGTGCAGGCCGACAGTGCCAGTGCGGTGACGCCCGCGAGAGCGATGGCGCTGACCGCGTACCTGGCCTTTCTTCCCTTGATGTGCAATGTTCCTCCTGTGCGAAGTGTGCGAGGGCGCAGGCGTGCGAGCGTGCCTGGACCGCGCGGGATAAGAATGACTGTAAGTAGCGCACTGAAGGAATGCAAAACCGGGCTCGAAAACGTTACACAGTGGTAACTCAGTTGAGGGAAATTTGCACAGCGCACACGAAAGCGGCGGTTTTCGACCGTCCGACGCAACTTTCGGGGCGCTTCGCCCTCTTTCGACACGGTTCGCGCGCCGAATTCCGCACATCGCCCCGGGCTGACAGGATGCAGACATGAGCCGCGAAATCCCCTGGTCCAGCGAGATCGCCGTCGATCGTTCATCCCGACCGCGACTGTGGTGGGAGATCGCCATCGTGCTCGGTCTGTCTCTCGGCGCCTCGGCGGTCTACTCGATCATCGAGATCATCGCGCGGGTCACCGACAAGACGCCGCTGGCCGACCAATCGGCCGCGGTGAACCCCTCGCAGAGCCCGCGGGAGTGGCTCGACTTCACGTACCAGTTCCTCGGCAATCTGTTTCCGCTGTTCGCCGTCGCGCTCGTCATCTTCCTGCTGTGGCAGCGACAGAGGAGCGGTTTCGCGCGCATCGGATTCGACGCGACCAGACCGCTGCACGACCTCGGCGGCGGCCTGCTGCTGTTCCTCGTCATCGGAGTGCCCGGAATCCTGCTCTACGCGCTCGGCCGGATCGTCGGCATCACGGTGCAGGTGCAGGCGTCACCGCTCGATACGCACTGGTGGACCATCCCCATCCTGATCTTCGCGGCCTTGCGGGCCGGCCTCCAGGAGGAGGTCATCATCGTCGGATACCTCTTCACCCGGCTCCGGCAGCTGGGCTGGAACCGATGGACGATCATCGTCTCAGCGGCCCTGCTGCGGGGCAGCTACCACCTGTACCAGGGCTTCGGACCATTCATCGGCAACGCGATCATGGGAGTTGTGTTCGGCTGGTGCTACACACGGTGGGGTCGGGTGATGCCGCTCGTGGTGGCGCATGTCGTCATCGACATCGTGTCGTTCGTCGGCTATCCGCTCGCCGTGGCGTGGTGGCCGGGCGTCTTCGGCTGAGACGTCCCGGCCCCACTCGGATTCCCTTCGGGCAGCCGTCAGGCGAAGGCCTCGGGAGGCGGGCAGGCGCAGAACAGATTGCGGTCGCCCCACGCCTGGTCGATGCGACGGACGGGTGGCCAGTACTTGCCGCGCACCAGGCTCGGCACCGGGTACACGGCCTGTTCCCGGCTGTACGGATGCGTCCACTCCCCCACGATCACGGTCTCGGCGGTGTGCGGGGCGTTGCGCAACGGGTTGTCGTCACCCGGCCAGTCCCCCGCGCCCACCGAGTCGGCCTCGGCCTTGATCGAGATCATCGCGGTCACGAAGCGGTCGAGCTCGCCCAGGTCTTCGCTCTCGGTCGGCTCGACCATGAGCGTGCCCGGCACGGGGAAGCTCATGGTCGGAGCGTGGAATCCGTAGTCGATCAGTCGCTTGGCCACATCGTCCACGGTCACACCGGTCGATTCGGTGAGCGGACGAACGTCGAGGATGCACTCGTGTGCCACCAGACCGTTGTCACCCGCGTACAGCACCGGGAAGTGCTCGCGAAGCCGTACGGCGATGTAGTTGGCGGCGAGAACGGCCGCACCGGTCGCATCCGTCAGACCCTGCGCACCCATCATGCGCACGTAGGCCCAGCTGATCGGCAGGATGCTGGGACTGCCGTATGCGGCTGCCGAGACCGGTCCGCCGGCGTGCTCCACCCGCCGGCTGCCGTCGGCTCCGGCGAGGTAGTGGTCGCTGCGCTGCGCGAGCGGGTGACCCGGCAGGAACGGGGCGAGGTGGGCCTTGGCCGCGACCGGTCCGACTCCCGGTCCTCCACCGCCGTGGGGGATGCAGAACGTCTTGTGCAGGTTGAGGTGGCTGACATCGCCGCCGAAATCGCCGAACCTGGCGGACCCGGCCAGCGCGATCAGCTTGGCGCCGTCGCCGTACGCCTCACCGCCGGCATCGTGCACGGCCTGCGTGATCGACACGACCTCGTGCTCGTAGACACCGTGTGTGGACGGATACGTGATCATCAGTGCCGCGAGCTCGCCGGCGTGCTCGGCGACCTTGGCACGCAGATCGTCGAGATCGACGTTGCCGAGCTCGTCGCAGGCGACCACGACGACCGACATGCCGGCGAGAACCGCGGAAGCCGCGTTCGTGCCGTGCGCACTCTGCGGGATGAGGCACACCGTGCGGGCGAGGTCGCCGCGTGAACGGTGGTAGCCGCGGATGGCGAGTAGTCCGGCGAGCTCGCCCTGACTCCCCGCGTTGGGCTGGAGCGAGACCGAGTCGTACCCCGTGACATCGGCCAGCCAGGTCTCGAGCTGGTCGATGAGCTCGAGCGATCCGCGCACATCCTCGACGGGTGCGAAGGGATGCAGGCCCGCGAACTCGGGCCAGGTCACGGCCTCCATCTCGCTGGCCGCGTTGAGCTTCATCGTGCAGGACCCGAGCGGGATCATGCCGCGGTCGAGGGCGTAGTCCTTGTCGGCCAGGTACTTGAGGTACCGCATCATGGCCGTCTCGGAGTGGTGGGTGTTGAACACCGGATGCGTGAGGTACGCGCTCGATCGGATCAGCGCGGGATCGAAGTGCGGCTCCTCCACGACGAGCTCGACGCCGTCGGCGGGCGCCTCGACGCCGAACGCCTCCAGAAGATCGCCCTGGAACAGGCCGAAGTCGGCGGCCGACTCCTCGTCGATGCTCAGCGCGACCGTCGTCTCGTCGACCATGCGAAGGAGGATGCCTCGCTCGTGGGCCCGCGCCACCGTTGCCGCGGCGTCGTCGACTCGCACCTCGATGGTGTCGAAGTAGGAGTCCGAGAGCACCTCGACACCCTGCTCGGCGAGCCGCCGTGCGGCCAGTGCCGTGGTGCGGTGCACCTGCCGAGCGATCGACTTCAGACCGCGCGGACCGTGGTAGACCGCGTACATTCCGGCCATCACCGCAAGCAAGACCTGGGCGGTGCAGATGTTCGAGGTCGCCTTCTCGCGGCGGATGTGCTGTTCCCGTGTCTGCAGAGTGAGACGGTAGGCGGGCCTGCCGATCGCATCCTGCGACACCCCGACGAGTCTGCCGGGGAGCTGCCGCTCGAGACCCGCACGCACGGCCATGTAGCCGGCGTGGGGACCGCCGAAGCCCATGGGGACGCCAAAACGCTGGCTCGTGCCGACAGCGACGTCGGCTCCGAGCTCACCGGGCGCCCTGATGATCGTCAGGGCGAGCAGATCGGCCGCTGCCACGACGATCGCACCGCTTTCCTTGACCGAGGCGATCAGCTCGGCCGGATTCCAGACCCGTCCGGAGGCGCCGGGGTACTGCACGAACAGGCCGAACGCACCCTCGAGCTCCGCCGAATCCGGCGTGGTGTTCGCGAGGTCGAGCACGGCGAGCTCGATGCCGACCGCATCGGCACGGTTGCGCAGGAGCGCCAGAGTCTGCGGGAATGTGTCGGCGTCCACGACGAACTTCGGAGCCTTGACCTTGGACGCGCGACGGGCGAGCAGCATCCCTTCGACCACGGCCGTGCTCTCGTCGAGCATGGATGCGTTCGCCGTGTCCAGACCCGTGAGCTCGGCGACCATGGTCTGGAAGTTGATGAGCGCTTCCAGACGTCCCTGGGAGATCTCCGGCTGATACGGGGTGTATGCCGTGTACCAGCTCGGGTTCTCCAGCACGTTCCGCTTGATCACCGCCGGCGTGATGGTGCCGTAGTAGCCCAGCCCGATCATCGACCGGTTGACGGTGTTGCGTGCGGCGAGCGCGCGGAGCCCCCGGAGCGCATCGCGCTCGCTGGCGGGCGCAGGAAGCACCGAGTCGTTCTGCTCACGGAAGTTTCCGACCCGGATCGACTCGGGAACGGCTGCGGTGACGAGGTCGTCGACAGTCTCGTAGCCGAGGGCGGACAGCATGGTGCTCTGCGCGTCGTCGTCGGTGCCGATGTGACGCGTCTGGAAGAGTTCGGTCATGAGAGGAAGTCGAGCCTCACTCGCCGGTCAGGGCGGAGTATTCGTCGTAGCTGAGCAGGGTGGGGAGTTCGGTGAAGGTCACCTTGATGAGCCATCCGTCGCCGAACGGGTCGCTATTGACGAGCTCGGGCGAGTCGACGACCGCAGAGTTGATCTCGGCGATCGTCCCATCGATAGGCGCGAACAGCTCGCCGACCGACTTGGTGGACTCGATCTCGCCCACGACCTTGCCCTCGGCAACGGTGCTGCCCTCGTCGGGGAGCTCGACGAACACGACGTCTCCCAGCTTCTCCGCCGCGTAGGCGGTGATGCCGACCGTCGCGGTGTCGCCCTCGACGAGCACCCATTCGTGCTCTGCGGTGTACTGGAGGTCCTTCGGTGCGGCCATGGCTAGCCGTCCTTTCTCGGAGAGGTTGGCTTTCTGCTGTAGAACGGAAGCGCTGTGACGGTGAATCCGAGGCGATTGCCACGGATGTCGACGTGCAGTTCGGTGCCCGGCCGGGCGAAACGCGGCGCGACGTACGCCATCGCGATCGGAACTCCGATCGTCGGGGAAAGAGCGCCCGACGTGATCACGCCGACCGCCTCGTCGCTCCCGGTGGTGGTGTCGGCCGCGAACACCGGATAGCCGGCGCGCGCCGCGCGTTTTCCGTGGCCCATGAGACCGACCAGTACGGGCGCGGATGCGTCGGGGCCGAGCTCGCTGGCGTTGCGCCCCACGAAATCGACCTCCTTGGCGAGATTGACCACACGGCCGAGGCCGGCCTGTGCCGGATAGGTCTCGGTCGTGAGCTCGTGACCGTAGAGCGGCATCCCGGCCTGGAGCCGGAGGGTATCGCGGCTCGCGAGCCCGGCGGGCACCAGGCCCTGCTCCGCACCGGCCTCGAGCAGCGCATCCCACAGCTGTTTCGCATTGTCGGGAGCGGTGTACAGCTCGAAGCCGTCTTCACCGGTGTAGCCCGTTCGCGCGATGAGCACCGGATGCGACTCGAAGAGCGCAGGAATCGACCAGTAGTACTTGAGCGCGGTCAATCGATCGCCGACGTCGTCTCCGTCGTAGTGGCCGCCCTCGATCGCGAATCCGGGAGTCGCCAGCAGGATCGAGAGACTGGCGGGACCCTGCACCGCGATGAGCGCGATGTCGTCGCTCTCGTCGTAGACGTCGGCCTCGAACGGTGCGGTGCGATCGCGGAGCTCCTCGACCACGTCATCGCGATTGGCCGCGTTCGCGACCACCATGTACCTGTCGTCTCCGGTGCGATAAACGACGAGGTCGTCGATGATCCCGCCGGAACGCGAGAGGAGCAGGCTGTATTTGGCCTGGTCGGTGGCGAGCGCCGAGAGCTTGCCGGAGAGCGCGTAGTCGAGCGCCTTGCCCGCTTCGGGACCGAGGACCAGGATCTCGGCCATGTGTGACAGATCGAACAGGCCGGCCGCCGTGCGAACGGCGTGATGCTCGGCGAGATCGCTCGAATACCGCACCGGCATCTGCCAGCCGGCGAAATCGGTGAAGGATGCGCCGGCAGCCTGATGGGCGTCATGGAGCGGTGAGAGTCGTTCCGGGGATTGCGAGTCGTTCGAGGTCATGAGTTCTCCGTTTTCGCCGGCTGTCGCCGAGAGGTGGGCGCGCCTGACGGCCGCTCGAGAACTCCCCCTCTGTCATCCGGCCTGAGAGTTTCACCGCGCGGACGCGCGGCTTTCACCGTGGGCGAGGGTCGCGGTCGTGTCGCTTCCCTGCTTTTCAGAGTGGCCAGTTCGATGCGGTACGCGTACCTGAGAGATTGTCGGGGAGGATTGCTCCTTCGGTGCCGGCATGTGCGCTTTCGCGCCCGGCTCTCCCGCATCGACCTCGGTGGCCCAGTATTCAGTTGCACTCGCATTCGCGCACGCGCGAACGGTCCTCAGCATATCGGACGGCGCGCAGAGCCGGTACCAGCCCGGTTTGCAGTTCTGGTCGAAGTGACACTAAGATGGATTCTACTTAGGGTCATTGTGACTCTTACCAGGACGGAGTCGGCGGATGTCGTCGAGCGAGCAGCACCGCGAGCGCAGCACGGCGCACGTCAGCGCGCTCCTGGCGGTGTCGACGGTCATCTTCGCCCTGCGCAAAGACGAGGCGACCGGCGATCTGGCGACCGTGTGGCTCCCGCTGGTGCGCCGCATCCGTGAACCGTTCGAGGGATGCTGGGCACTGCCCGGCGGGCCGCTGCACCTCGACGAGAACCTGGCGTTCGCCGCAGCACGCACCCTCCACGACACGACGGGGCTCACACCGAGCTACCTGGAGCAGCTGTACGCGTTCGGGGACGTGACGCGTTCCGGGGCCCCGGGCGAACCCGCTTCGGCCGGCGACCGTCGGGTCGTCTCCATCGTCTACTGGGCACTCGTCCGCAGCGACGAAGCCGCGCGAGCGAGCGTCGGCGAGAACGTGCAGTGGTTCCCGGCTGACGAGCTGCCTCCGCTGGCCTTCGACCACAACCTGATCGTGGAGTACGCGCTCTGGCGACTGCGCACGAAGATGGAGTACAGCCGGATCGCGCACGCGTTCCTCGGAGAGACCTTCACCCTCGCGCAGCTCCGCGAGGTGCACGAAGCGGTGCTCGGCCGTCCTCTCGATCCGGCCAACTTCCGTCGCACCATCGAGGGGTCGGGCGCCGTCGTCGCGACCGATCGCTATCTCACCGGCACGCGGCACCGTCCACCACGCCTGTACCGGTACAACGACTCCATCGACCTCGCAGACCAGGGGCCACTCCCCCGGCAGCAACATCCGTTCGAGAAAAGAAGAGAACTATGAGCATCACCGCATCGGTCGACACAACTCTGCAGCTCATGTCGAGCGTCGAACTGAACGGCGAGACGTGCAATCCCGCCCTCGTCGACGGCCCGTGGGAGTTCGACCGGCTGGCGCCGTCGTACGGACCCGGCGCATCGCAGGCGGACCCGATCCCGCCGACCGCCCCGCGTCAGGGCGAGCTCCCCGAGGAATACCGGACGGCGAGCAAGGAGGAGTTGCACGATCGCATCATGGCCGCGAAGGCCACCCTGGGCGACCGCGTGGTGACCCTCGGGCACTTCTACCAGCGTGACGAGGTGGTGCAGTACGCGGACTTCGTCGGCGACTCCTTCCAGCTCGCCAACGCGGCGAAGGCGAAACCCGAGGCGGAAGCGATCGTGTTCTGCGGTGTGCACTTCATGGCCGAAACCGCCGACATCATCTCGCGGACCGAGCAGGCGGTCATCCTCCCGAACCTCGCCGCCGGATGCTCGATGGCCGACATGGCCGACATCGACTCCGTCACGGAGTGCTGGGAGCAGCTCGAAGAGCTGTACGGAACGGAACCGGATGCGAGCGGTCGCGTCCCCGTGATCCCGGTCACCTACATGAACTCGTCGGCTGCGCTCAAAGGGTTCTGCGGCGAGCACGGCGGCATCGTCTGCACGTCGTCCAACGCCGAGACGGTACTCAAATGGGCCTTCGAACGCGGGCAGCGGGTTCTGTTTTTCCCCGATCAGCACCTGGGTCGCAACACGGCGAAGGCGATGGGCGTTCCTGTCGAGGCGATGCCGCTCTGGAACCCGCGCAAAGCGTTCGGCGGCAATGACATCACGACGCTGACGGATGCGCAGGTCATCCTCTGGCACGGTTTCTGCTCGGTACACAAGCGCTTCACCGTCGGGCAGATCGAGCAGGCTCGCGCCGAGTACCCCGACGTGCGTGTCATCGTGCACCCCGAGTGCCCGATGGCCGTCGTCGACGCCGCTGACGAGTACGGTTCCACCGACTACATCGTCAAGGCCATCCAGGCGGCCCCCGCCGGATCGACGTTCGCGATCGGCACCGAGATCAACCTCGTGCAGCGGCTCGCAGCCGAGTACCCGCAGCACACGATCTTCTGTCTCGACTCGGTCGTGTGCCCGTGCTCGACGATGTACCGCATCCACCCCGGGTACCTGGCCTGGGTTCTCGAAGGACTCGTCCGCGGCGAGGTGCTGAACCGCATCTCGGTTCCCTCCGATGTGGCTGTTCCGGCCCGTGTCGCGCTCGAGCGGATGCTCGCGGCGCGTCCCGACACGACGATGGCCGCCTGACATGGCCCGCCTGGTCGTCGTCGGCAGCGGGGTCGCCGGCCTCGTCGCCGCGCTGGAGGCGAGTCGGACGCACGAGGTCACCGTGGTGACCAAGTCGGTGCTCTCGGAGAGCAACACCGCGTACGCGCAGGGCGGCATCGCCGCCGCGCTGTTCCCCGATGACAGCGTGGAATCGCACATCGCGGACACCATCGCCGCCGGCGCCGGTCTCACCGTCGCCGAGGCCGTCGAGGTGCTGTGCCAGGAAGGCCCGGACCGCATCCGCGATCTCATCGCTTTCGGAGTGGCGTTCGACCGTTCCGGTGACGACCTGGCCCGCGGCCTCGAAGCCGCGCACTCCCACGCCCGGGTTCTGCACGCCGGTGGGGATGCGACGGGGGCCGAGATCGAGCGGGCTCTCGTGCGTGCCGTGCGCGCATCCGCCGCACGCATCGTCGAGCATGCGTTCCTCACGGACATCTCGGTCGACGACGGTGCGGTGAGCGGGGTCGACCTTCTGCTGGCCGACGGCACCACGGCCCGGCTTCCGGCCGACGCGGTGATCCTCGCGAGCGGTGGAGCCGGACAGCTCTACTCGCACACCACCAATCCTGCGGTGACGACCGGCGACGGCGTCGCCGCGGCCTGGCGGGCCGGTGCGGTGGTCGCCGATCTCGAGTTCTACCAGTTCCATCCGACGGCGCTCGCGCTGCCCGGATCCTTCCTCGTCTCCGAAGCGGTGAGAGGTGAAGGCGCCGTGCTGCGCAATTCCGCAGGCGAACGGTTCATGGTCGACGTGCATCCCGATGCCGAGCTCGCGCCGAGAGACGTGGTCGCCCGCGGCATCGCGGTCGAGATGGCGGCGCAGGGCGGAGCTCCCGTACTGCTTGACGCGACGTCGCTCGGGGCCGACTTCTTGGCGAGTAGGTTCCCGACCATCGACGCCGCCTGCCGTGCTTCAGGATTCGACTGGTCACGTGAACCGGTTCCCGTCACACCGGCGGCGCACTACTGGATGGGCGGGGTCGCGACCGACACGAACGGCCGCACCACAGTGCCGGGCCTCTACGCCGTCGGCGAGGTCGCCTGCACCGGCGCTCACGGCGCCAACCGTCTCGCCTCCAACTCTCTACTTGAGAGCATCGTGTTCGCGCACCGGGCGGCCGCAGATCTCGCCGGCGGGATCGTGGCGCCCTGGGATTGGACCGGGCCGTCGTGGACCGCGGATGCGCAGACCGTGCCTGCAGGGAATCGCGCAAGCTTCTCCACGCCCGGCTCCGCGCCGAACGCACGCGCCACCGTCGTGGACCGCGGCGCCTTGCGCGCGCTCATGTGGGAGGCGGCCGGCGTGCACCGCACTCGGGCGACCCTGGAGGCCGCTGCCGAGGTGCTCGACGGCTGGACCGCATCCGCTGCCACCGAACGAACACGTGCTGAGCGGGAGGACGGCAACCTGCTCGACCTCGCGCGGCTGGTCGTCTCCACCGCGCTCGCCCGCGAGGAGTCTCGCGGAGCCCACTTCCGATCCGATTTTCCGCAGACCGATCCGGGAACGGCCCACCACTCCGTGCGAACGGCCGCCCCCTCCACCACTGCCGCGGCCACATCCGTCGGCGCCGAGCGCACCGAGGTGACCGTTCCATGCTGACCGACCAGACGATCGAGACCGTGGTCCGTGCCGCCCTGCTCGAAGACGCCCCGTGGGGCGACCTGACCTCGCAGCTGCTCATACCCGAAACGGCATATGCCGCCGCCCGGCTGAACGCGCGCGAGCCTGGGACCTTCTCCGGAGGCGCAGTGTTCACCGCGGCGATGCGTCTCACCGACCCGGCCATCGGCGTCGAGCTGTCGGTGTCGGACAGCGACCGGTTCGAGGCGGGCGACACGCTGGCGACGGTGTCCGGCCCGGCACGATCCGTGCTCCAGGCCGAGCGTGTCGCCCTCAATCTCGTTCAGCGGATGAGCGGGATCGCGACCCTGACCGCATCCTTCGTGCACGAGATCGCTCACACGTCGGCACGCATCGTGGACACCCGCAAGACCACACCCGGGCTTCGCGCGTTCGAGCGGCATGCCGTGCGGTCCGGCGGCGGACACAACCATCGCTTCTCGCTGTCGGACGCCGTGATGGCCAAAGACAACCATCTGGCGGTGCTCACGGCACAGTCGGGGCTGTCGGTGACGGATGCGCTTCTCGCC
>Ga0256911_1000182_pt1 | contig 21039 bp, 21 predicted proteins | sample MC6MC0764MT_FD_190197 | JGI IMG/M metagenome (GOLD analysis project Ga0256911, IMG submission 190197) | Metatranscriptome of enriched soil aggregate microbial communities from Iowa State University, Ames, United States - MC6-MC0764-MT... | ecosystem: Environmental > Terrestrial > Soil >...
CCGCTCCTGCACGATCTCCAGTTCACGGGCGCCGTCGGTGTCGAGCGTGGCGAGGTAGGTGGAGAGCTGGGCTGCCACATCCGAGATCAGATAGTTCGCGTTCGCGACGGCTTCGGCGACATCCCCGAGGGCCGCGTCATGCGAGGAGACGCGCTCCAGATGACGGCGTGCGCTGTCGAGCAACCCCAGGGCGTCTGCGCCCTCCGACTCCTCGGCGGAGAGGAGCTCGCGCGCGCTGGCGGCGGCGAGGCGCAGCTCTTCGAGGTTGGAGAGCCGCTCGGCGCGCTCGGCGAGTTCCTCGTCTTCGCCCGGTTGCGGTGCGACGGCCTCGATCTCGGCCATCGCGATGCGGAGGTCTTCCGCCTCCCGCGCACGGCGCTCCTGATCGGCGACGAGCTCATCGAGCTCGGAACCGTTGTCGCGCCAGCGGTGGAAGACGTGCGAGTAGGTGTCGACAGCCTCGGCCAGGGATGCTCCTGCGAACCTGTCGAGCGCCTCGCGCTGCGCAACAGCCGATCGGAGCCGGATCTGATCGGACTGCCCGTGCACCACGACGAGCTGCCCGCCGAGTTCGGTGAGCACGCTGACGGGCGCGCTGCGTCCGCCGACCACCGCGCGGGAGCGGCCCTCTGCGGAGACTGAGCGCGACAGCACCAGCTCGGCTGTTCCGGAACCGAGCGGATCGACGTCACCGCCCGCATCCCTGACCCGTTCCACGACCTCGCCGGTGTCGGCGACGCGCCAGCGGCCTTCGACCCAGGCCTGCGGACTGCCGAGGCGAACCGCGCCGGTGTCTGCGCGTTCTCCGAGCAGGAGTCCGAGGGCCGAGACCACCATCGTCTTGCCCGCGCCGGTCTCACCCGTGATGGCGGTGAAGCCGGACCCGAGCGGCAGAGAGGCGTCTGCGATGACACCCAGGTCTTTGATCGAGATCTCTTCGATTCCACCGCGTGTCTCAGTCACGTCCTGCGGGCCCCCTCCATCCCGTGACCGGCAGGTCGAACTTCTGCACGAGGCGGTCGGTGAACGGCCCCGGATGCAGGCGGGCGAGTCGCACCGGGATCGGCGAGCGACGCACCACGACGCGGGCGCCGGGCGGAAGGTCGTAGGCGCGGCGACCGTCGCACCACAGGATGCCCTCGCCCTCGGCCCGTTCGAGGAGCTCGACGGCGAGCGACGAATCGGCGTCGACCACCAGCGGACGGGCGAAGAGGGCGTGTGCGCTGAGGGGAACCAGCAGCAGTGCGGCGACACCAGGCCAGACGACGGGACCGCCGGCGGAGAACGAGTACGCCGTGGAGCCGGTGGGTGTGGACATGACCACGCCGTCGCATCCGAAGCTCGACATGGGCCGACCGTCGACCTCGATGACGACCTCGAGCATGCGTTCGCGGCTGGCCTTCTCGACCGTTGCCTCGTTGAGGGCCCAGCTCTCGTAGACGACCTCTTTGCCGACCTTGACGCGAGCGGAGAGCGTCATGCGCTCCTCGACCTCGTAGTCCTTGGCGAGTCCCCGCTCGACGGCGAGCTTGAGATCGTCGCGCTCGCTCTCGGCGAGGAAGCCGACGTGCCCCAGGTTGACGCCGAGAAGCGGCGCCGAGCATCCGCGGATCAGTTCGGCGGCACGCAGGATGGTGCCGTCGCCGCCCAGCACGATCACCAGTTCGAGCTCGCTCGGCATCACATCGACACCGAGGATCGCCACAGCGTCGAATCCGGGATCTGCGGCCAGGACGTCACGACGCTCGTCTTCGCTGAGAACGGGCACGACGCCTGCGGCGATCAGCTGGGCGCAGACCTGCACCCCTGCTTCGAGTGAATCTTGGCGACCGGTGTGCGCGACGACGAGGATGTACCGTGTGGGTGCATCCATAGGCGTCACATTCCCATCGCTCGATCGATCCGGTCTACCCATTCTGTCTGATCGTTCGACTCCGTGGGTGAACGCCGGCTGGGCTGTGGACGAATCGTCCCTGTGGAGAACGGATGCTCATGCTCTGAGCGTGATCGTCTCGACCTCGGACAACCACTCCGTCGGGTTGGTGCCCGCCGTCGCGCTCAGCCACACCAGATACTCGTGGTTGCCCTGGCTGCCCGCAATCGGCGACGAGATCACCCCGGCCGTGCCGACGCCCAGATCGTAGGCGGCCCACAGCACACTGGTCACCGCTTCGGTCCGCAGCACCGGATCCCGAACGATGCCCTCCTTGATGCCGGTGCGACCCACCTCGAACTGCGGTTTGACGAGCAGGACGAAATCGGCGCCATCGGCCGCGGTCGCGACCAGCGCCGGAAGCACCTGGGTGAGGGAGATGAACGACAGATCGCCCACCACGAGATCGGGTCGCAGGAGGCTGCCGGTCAGACCGGCGAGCACCTCGACGGTGAGCACCCGGGCGTTGACGCCCTCGAAGGAACGAAGGCGCGCCTCATCCGCGAGTGCCGGGGCGAGCTGTCCGTGACCGACGTCGATCGCGATGACCTCCGCCGCGCCGCGCTCGAGCAGCACCTGGCTGAAACCTCCGGTCGACGCGCCGACATCGAGAGCCGCACGGCCCGCGACCGGAAGTCCGAACGCATCCAGAGCTGCCACCAGCTTGTGCGCTCCCCGGCTCACGTACTGGTCGGCGCCGGCCACGATGATCGTCTGCTCCGCCCGCACCTTCGCGGACGGCCGCACGGCGGCCCGACCGTCGACCGTGACCAGTCCATCCGCGATGAGCGTGGCCGCGTGCGAGCGGGACCGCGCAAGCCCCCGGGCCGCGAGCGCCACATCCAGTCGCGCATCGCCGTCGGGGATGCCCGCTGTCTCGTCAGCCATGCCGCTGGACGTCTCCGCCCTCGAGCTCGGCACGGAGCTCGTCGTGCAGCTGCGCGTATGCCTCGGCGCGGGATGCGAGCGGCTGATCCTCGATCAGCTCCACACGCGGCACGAACCCGTCGTCCGCGCCCCGCTCGCTCTCGCCCTCGCCCTCGCCCGCGCGCTCGATCTCCCACTCACCATCCATCCCCCTACGCTACGCGACCCGAGGGTCACGAAAGCTGCCGAATCGCGCTCAATACGGCCGAACGGCGACCGTTCGGCAACTCTCGCGGGCTATTCGACGAAGAGACCGGCGAGCGTCTTCTTGCCCCGACGGAGCACGGCCATGCCTCCGCCGAGCAGACGATCGCCGACAGGGACCTCGCCGTCATCGATCTTCACGTTGTTCAGGTACACACCGCCCTGGGCGATCGCGCGACGCGCCTCTCCGAGGCTCGTGGTCAGACCGGTGTCGACGAGAGACTGCGTCACCGTCGCGGTCGGGGACGTCACCGTGTTGGGGAGCTCGCGCAGCGCTGCTTCCAGGGTCGCCGCATCCAGCTCGGCCAGATCGCCCTGTCCGAACAGGGCCTGCGCCGCCGCGATCGCGGCCTCGGTCGCTTCGATACCGTGCACGAGGCTCGTCACCTCGAAGGCGAGCGTTCGCTGCGCCTCACGCCGGAACGGCTCGTCGGCGACGGCCCGTTCGAGTCGTTCGATCTCCGCACGACTGAGGAACGTGAACACCTTGAGGCGCGAGATCACATCGGCGTCATCGGTGTTCACCCAGAACTGGTACAGCGCGTACGGACTGGTGAGCGCGGGATCCAGCCAGATCGCGTTGCCCTCGCTCTTTCCGAACTTCGTTCCGTCGCTGTTGGTGATCAGAGGGGTGCCGATGGCGTGCACGGACTCGTGCTCGACCCGACGGATGAGGTCGGTACCGCTCGTGAGGTTTCCCCACTGGTCGCTGCCGCCGGTCTGCAGCACACAGCCGTACTGGCGGAACAGCTCCAGGTAGTCCATACCCTGCAGGATCTGGTAGCTGAACTCGGTGTAGCTGATGCCCTCATCGGAGTTGAGGCGTGCGCTCACCGCATCCTTCTTGAGCATGGTGCCCACCCGGAAGTGCTTGCCGATGTCACGCAGGAAGTCGATGGCCGAGAGCGGTGCCGTCCAGTCGAGGTTGTTCACGAGACGCACGGCGTTGTCGCCCTCGGCGCTGAGGAACCGGGACACCTGCGCCTGCAGGTAGCCGACCCACTCCTGCACCGTCTCCTTGGTGTTGAGCGTGCGTTCGGCACTGGGTCGCGGGTCCCCGATGAGTCCCGTCGATCCGCCGACCAGCCCGAGCGGTCTGTGCCCGGCCAGCTGCAGTCGGCGCATGGTGAGCAGCTGAACAAGGTTGCCGAGATGGAGGCTCGGAGCGGTGGGATCGAATCCGCAGTAATAGGTGACCGGCTCGCCCGCGAGGAGCTGTTTGAGCGCTGCTTCATCCGTGGAGACGTGGATGAGCCCGCGCCACTTCAGCTCATCCCAGACGTCGTCGAAAGACGGGTCGTTGGTCTGCGCTTGGAGGGTTTCTGAGTCGGACACGGATTCAGGCTATCAGCGGGAGGGCTGCAGGCCTGATCACCCCTCTATCAGGCTTCAAAACCTGATATCTGTTGCATCAGGGATGAAGACCTGATAGCTTACTCATAAGGCCCACCAACCTGATATGAGGGAGACCGCATGTTCGTCATCACCGCCGACCAGGTGGACAGCAGAAGCGGCCCAGACCTCGCCGCCGATGCCCTCGACGACCTCAACGAGAGGTACCGTCCCCGACTCGCCCTCCCCGTCGACCGAAACGCCGGAGACGAGATCCAAGCGCTCACCGACGATCCGCGAGCAGCGCTGGACCTGGTGCTCGACCTCACCCGAACGGGAACCTGGAGCGTCGGGCTCGGGTGCGGCACGGTTCGCACACCGCTTCCCGACGAGACACGCGAAGCGAGCGGGGATGCGTTCATCGCGGCCAGAGCGGCGGTCACCCGGGCGAAACGCACGGCCACCCGCTTCGCCGCGAACGCGCTCGTCGACACGCGAGCTGCCGAGGATGCCGAAGCCCTCCTCAACCTGTTGCTCACCATCCGTTCCGCACGTTCCACCGCCGGGTGGGAACTCTACGACCTGGTCGCATCGGGTCTGACGCAGGCCGAAGCGGGCAAACGTCTCGGGATCACGCCCCAATCCGCCAGCGACCGTGCCCGTGCCGGCGGAATCCGGGCAGAGCTGGCGTCGATCGGGCCGCTGACTAGGCTGTTGGCGAGCCTTGACGACGCCCAGCATCGAACGGAAACCGCATGATCCCGCACCTGCCCCTGCTCTTCGACGCGATCGGTCCCATCGTGGCCTGGAGCGCGGTGCTCATCCTGGCGATAGCATCCCTCTGCTGCGTTCTGCTCACGCTGCGTTCACCGCGTCGGCCCCTCGTCTATGTCGCGGCCGCCCTCCTCGCGCTGGCCGTGATCATCGTGGCCATCCCGACAGTGGCAGCGCCTCCGCTCTTCAGCGTGCTGATCGGCATCGTGGCTCTCGCCCTCAGCATCGCCGGCGGCGGACCCGCCGCGCAGCTCGTACTGGCGCTCGCATCCCGCACCACGGTCGACGGCGTGAACGGCGGCATCGTCGTGCCGGAACGCCAGACCGCGGCCGAGCGAGCGGACGGCGAGCAGCCCACGCGCGAGGTGCTGCGCGGCGGCACCACGATCGGGTTTCTGGAACGCCTCGCGACGACCGGTTCGATCATGGCCGGTTTTCCCGAAGCGATCGCGGTGCTCGTGGCCATCAAGGGTGTCGGGCGGTTCACCGAGCTGGATGCTGCGGAGGCCCGCGAACGTTTCATCATCGGCACGCTCGTGAGCCTCATCTGGGCGTGCGCCTGCGCCGCGCTCTTCCGCCTCGCCGCCGCATAGCCCCCTCGCGCTCCCTGCCCTTCCCGCCGTCCCTGCAATCGAGTCCGGCCAGAATGCTCCGATTCGCGCGCGAACAGCGTTCTCCCCGGACTCGATTGCATTGCAGGGTGCGGGGGTGCTCAGTGGGACTTGGGGTGGCGTTTGTATGGCGAGACCGTGGGGTCTCCGGTCAGCCAGTAGCGCCAGGGGTAGTCGTCGCTCCCGCCGGCGCCCGAGATGCCGGTGCGCGGTCCCGTGGAGTACGGCTGCTGGATGCGCGGAAGCAGCAGATCGAACGGCGGCTCGAACAGGTCGCTGCCGTTCTCGTCGAGACGGATGCCCGCCGCGACGACGAGACGCGCCGGCCCGCGAGCGAGATCGCGCGGCGCGACCACTCGCGGCATGCGCTCGGAACCGCCCGAACCCGCACCGAGAGACCGTCTCGCGAGCGCGAGGTCGGCGCCTCCGACCACTTCCGCCGCGCGCAGCAGCACACCGGAGGGCTCGCCCTCCCCTGAGCAGACGATGTTCGCGCACACGTGCATCCCGTAGGTGAAGTATGCGTACAGGTGTGCGGGAGGTCCGTACATCACCGCATTCCGTTTGGTGCGTCCGCGGAACGCGTGCGATCCGGGATCGACGCCGTCCCCGACATACGCTTCGACCTCGGTGAGTCGCAGTGCGACGCTGCCCTCGGCCGTGTCGTGCGTCAGAATCCCACCGAGAAGCCGGGGCGCGATCTCGAGCGACGACCCGAGGAAGAACTCGCGGTCAGGACGGAAGAGCCCGTCGTCTTCGCTCGAGACCACGTCAGAACATCCGGATGCCGCTGGCGATCGCCACGATGAGTCCGACCACGATGATGGCGGCCGCGACGACCACGATCGTCGGGATGATCCACGGATACCTCGGCGGCTTCTTCTCCGGTCGCTCGCGTCTGTCCGGGGCCATCAGACGAGGTCCCTTCGTGCGCTCGGCAGTACGGCCGCCAGAGACCGGATGCGCTCGGTGAGCGCCGCGAGCTGTTCGGCGACACGCACGGGAGCGGTTCCGCCGACGTTGTCCCTGCTGGCCACGGAACCCTCGATGGTCAGCACCGTGCGCACCTCCGGGGTCAGCAGCGGAGAGACGGATGCGAGCCCCGCGTCATCCACCTCGCTCAGTTCGAGATCGCGCTCCTCCGCGAACTTGACCAGGTTGCCCGTGATCTCGTGGGCGTCGCGGAACGGCACCCGCTGCTTCACCAGCCATTCGGCCACGTCGGTCGCGAGCGAGAAGCCCTGCGGCGCCAGCTCGGCCATCCGTTCGGTGTGGAAGTGGAGGGTGGCGACCATTCCGGTGAACGCCGGAAGCAGCACTTCGAGCGTGGTGACCGAGTCGAACACCGGCTCCTTGTCCTCCTGCAGGTCCCGGTTGTAGGCCAGCGGGAGACCCTTGAGCGTTGCGAGCAGGCCGGTCGCGTTGCCGATCAGGCGTCCGGCCTTGCCGCGTGTGAGCTCGGCGATGTCGGGGTTCTTCTTCTGCGGCATGATCGACGAGCCGGTGGAGTAGGAGTCGTCGAGGGTGACGAAACCGAACTCCCGGGTGTTCCAGAGGATGATCTCTTCGGCGAACCGGGAGAGGTCGACGCCGATCTGCGCGGCGATGAACGCGAACTCGGCCACGACATCCCGTGACGCGGTGCCGTCGATGGAGTTCTCGGAACTGCGCGCGAACCCGAGGTCGCGGGCGACCAGCAGGGGGTCGAGTCCGAGCGTCGATCCCGCCAGGGCACCGGAACCGTACGGCGAGACGTCGGCGCGCTTGTCCCAGTCCGCGAGACGTTCGAGATCGCGCACCAGCGGCCAGCAGTGCGCCAGGAGGTGGTGGGCGAGCAGTACGGGCTGCGCGTGCTGCAGGTGCGTACGGCCGGGAAGGATGGCGGAGGGATGCGCGTCCGCCTGCGATGCGATGGCGTCGACGAGTGCGATCAACCGTTCGGCGATGATCCCGGCATGGTCTCGGAGGTAGAGACGTACGAGCGTCGCGATCTGGTCGTTGCGGCTTCGACCGGCACGCAGCTTGCCGCCGAGCTCTCCGCCTGCCCGCTCGATCAGTCCTCGTTCCAGGGCGGAGTGGACGTCTTCGTCGGTCTCGAGTGCTGAGAAGCTGCCGGAGGCGACATCGGCGTCGAGCCGGTCCAATGCGTCGATCATGGCGTCGAGTTCATCCGCGGTGAGGTAGCCCGCCGCGGCGAGCGCCCGCGCATGCGCCCGTGAGCCCGCGATGTCGTACGCCGCGAGCTGCCAGTCGAAGTGCGTCGACTTGCTCAGTGCCGCGAGCTCGGGCGACGGCCCGCCCGCGAATCGTCCGCCCCACAGGGCGCCGGCGGCACCGGCGCGGTTTTCTTGCTCCGCCATGTCTCTCCTTCTGAACCGTCTGAAGCGCGTGCTGGATGGGTGTGCGGTCGGCTACGCCTGGTCGAGGAGCCACACGAGCAGTGCCTTCTGGGCGTGAAGACGGTTCTCCGCCTCGTCCCAGATCACACTCTGCGGACCGTCGATCACGTCGGCCGTGACCTCGTACCCCCGATCGGCGGGCAGGCAGTGCATGAAGAGCGCGTCGGGTTTGGCGAGCTGCATCAGAGCGGAGTCCACACGGTAGTCGCCGAAGACCGCGATGCGCTGAGCCTTCTCGTCCTCCTTGCCCATCGAGACCCAGGTGTCGGTGATCATGACGTCGGAACCGGCCGCAGCCTCGTTCGGGTCCGTGTAGACGGTGACGGAGCCGCCGGTCGTCGCGGCGATCCGATCGGCGTCGGCGAGTACCTCGGCCGAGGGCGAGTAGTCGGCCGGGGATGCGATCCGCACGTGCATCCCTGCGGTCACGCCGCCGAGAACGTAGGACTGCCCCATGTTGCTCGCGCCGTCGCCGAAGAACGTGAGCGTGAGACCGGCGAGTTCGCCGCGCTTCTCCTTGATCGTGAGCAGATCGGCGAGGATCTGGCACGGGTGGAAGTCGTCCGAGAGCGCGTTGACGACGGGCACCGTCGTTCCGGCCGCCATCTCTTCGAGACCGGACTGCGCATAGGTGCGCCACACGATCGCAGCGACCATGCGTTCGAGCACACGAGCAGTGTCGGAGGGTGTCTCCTTGCCGCCCAGCTGGCTGTTGGCGGTCGAGATGATGAGGGGACTGCCGCCGAGATCGGCGATCCCGACCGCGAACGAGACACGGGTACGTGTCGACGACTTGTCGAAGATCACGGCGACGGTCTGCGGTCCCTCCAGCGGCTTCGTGCCGAAGCGATCGCTCTTGAGCCGCTCGGCGAGCTCGAGGATCTCGGCCTGCTCGCCGGGACTGATGTCGTCATCCCGCAGGAAATGTCTGGTCATGGGTTTCTTTCGGTCTGAGGTCTGAGGTCTGAGGGTCTGGATTCGTGGATCGTGTGTGCGGTGGCGTCGTCTGGTCCCGGATGGCGGCGCAGCTCAGCGTGCAGCCGACACGTGAGCCACCGCTCGCCCGAACTTCTCCCGGAATTCGGCGAGCTCAGCGTCGCCGACGATGAGCGGCGGCGCCAGACGGATGCTCGACTCGTTCGGAGCGTTGATGATGAGGCCCTCCCTGAGTGCCGCATCCGAGAGCCGGTGCGCTTCGCCGTCGGTGAGACCGATGCCGACGAGCAGTCCCGATCCGCGCACGACGCCGATGAGTGGCGAATCGATGCCGCGGATGATGGATTTCAGCTCTTCGCCGCGTCGTGCGGCGTTCTCCACCAGGCCGGCGTCCTCGATCTCACCGAGCACGGCGTTCGCGGCTGCGGTGGCAAGAGGGTTTCCGCCGAACGTCGACCCGTGCTGACCCCGCGAGAACAGCTCGGACGCCCAGCCGTACGTGACGATGGCTCCGATGGGGACTCCCCCGGCCATGCCTTTGGCGATCGTGATCGCATCCGGCGTGATTCCGGCGTGCTCGTAGGCGAACCATCGGCCGGTGCGTCCCACTCCCGTCTGGATCTCATCGATGATGAGGAGCGCTCCGTGCTGCTCGGTGAGCTCGCGCGCCCGGCGGAGAAAGCCGTCCGGAAGGTCGAGCACTCCTGCCTCGCCCTTGATGGGCTCGACGAAGAGCGCTGCGACCCTGTCGTCGATGGCGGCTTCGAGCGCCTCGATGGTCGAGTCGATGTGCTCCACCCCAGCAGGCAACGGCTCGAACGGCTCGCGCATGGGCGGCTTGCCGGTGAGCGCGAGCGAGCCCATCGTGCGCCCGTGGAAGGCGTTGTTCAGCGCAAGCACGCGCGTGCGATGTCCGGTGCCACGGTTCAGTCTCGCGAGTTTGAACGCGGCCTCGTTGGCTTCGGCGCCCGAGTTGCAGAAGTAGACCCGTCCGGCGTCGCCCGCACCGGTGATGCGGGTCAGGCGTTCGGCGAGTTCGAGCTGCGGAGGCGTCGCGAAGTAGTTGGAGACGTGCGCGAGGGTCGCGATCTGACGGCTCACCGCATCCACGAGCACCGGATGCGCGTGCCCGAGCGAGTTCACGGCGATGCCCGCGAGGAAGTCCAGATACTCGTTGCCGTCGACGTCCCAGACCCGGCAGCCCTCGCCGCGGGCCAGCATCAGCTGCGGCGTCGCGAGGGTGCGCATCATGGTGTTGCCGAAACGGTCCGCCCAGCCTGCGGACGGGTCCGTTCCCCCCTGCTTGTAGCCGGTCTGTTCCGTTTGCTCGGTGCTCATGACGGCACCACCTCCGTTCCGATGCCGCTCTGTGTGAAGACCTCGAGCAGGATCGAGTGCTCCACCCGTCCGTCGATGATCGCCGCCTTCGCCACTCCGCGGTCGACGGCTTCGAGACAGGCCGCCATCTTGGGGATCATGCCGGATTCCAGCGAAGGGAGCAGCGCGCGAAGCTCGTCGGCGTCGATCTTCGACACCAGGGAATCACGGTTGGGCCAATCGCTGTAGAGCCCGGCGACGTCGGTGAGGATGACGAGCTTCGCAGCTCCGAGGGCGATGGCCAGGGCAGCGGCAGCGGCATCCGCGTTGATGTTGAGCGAACTTCCCGGATCGTCGAGGTCGGGAGCGATCGATGAGACCACGGGGATGCGACCCGCGGCGATCTGCGCGTGCACCGCTGCGGGATCGACGCCGACGACATCGCCGACCAATCCGAGGTCGACCTCTTCGCCGTCGATGACCACACCGCGCTTGCGTCCCTGGAAGAGACCGGCGTCCTCCCCCGAGATGGCCGCCGCGAGCGGACCGTGCTGGTTGATGTTGCCGACGAGCGCGCGGCTGATCTGTCCGGTGAGCACCATGCGCACCACATCCATCGCCTCGGGCGTCGTCACCCGGTATCCACCGCGGAACTCGGACTCGATGCCGAGGCGTTCGAGCATCGCCGAGATCTGGGGCCCGCCGCCGTGCACGACGACTGGATGGATGCCCGCATAGCGGAGGTACACCATGTCCTCGGCGAAAGCGCGCTGAAGGTCCTCACTCACCATGGCGTTGCCGCCGAACTTCACGACGATGATCTGCTCGTGGAATCGTTTGAGCCAGGGCAGCGACTCGATGAGGGTCGCAGCTTTCACGGCGGCGAGCTGCTGCTCGGTCTCGACCTCGGGGTCGCTGTCGTTCTCGGTCACGGCCATCAGCTGGAGTACGCGCTGTTCTCGTGCACGTAGTCGTGCGTGAGGTCGTTGGTCAGGATGGTCGCCGTCGCGTCACCTGCGTGCAGGTCGATCAGGATGTGCACCGCGCGCGGCGTCAGATCGACGCGGTCGCGGGGCTGGTCGGGCTCGCCGGCGGTGCAGACCTGCACACCGTTGATCGCCACGTCGATCCCGTACGGATCGAACTCGGCGTCGGTGGTTCCGACGGCGGCCAGCACGCGCCCCCAGTTCGGATCGTTCCCGAAGATCGCCGCCTTGAAGAGGTTGCTGCGGGAGACGGCACGGCCGACAACGACCGCCTCGTCCTCGGTCAGCGCGTTGACGACCTCGATGGCGATGTCATGGGATGCGCCCTCCGCGTCGGCCTGCAGCTGCTCCGCGAGACTTCTGCAGATCCCGGTCAGCGCGGCCGCGAACTCGTCGGTATCGGCCGCGACCCCGCTCGCACCCGAGGCGAGCAGCGAGACCGTGTCGTTGGTCGACATGCAGCCGTCGGAGTCGAGCCGGTCGAACGTCACCCGAGTGGCCTGCCGGAGCGCCGCGTCGAGCTGCTTCGAGTCGAGGACGGCGTCGGTCGTGATGACGACGAGCATCGTCGCGAGGCCGGGTGCGAGCATCCCTGCACCCTTCGCCATGCCTCCGACCGTCCAACCGGCCGGCGATGTGTGCGCCGCCTGCTTCGGACGTGTGTCGGTCGTCATGATCGCCTCGGCAGCGGCGAGGCCGCCAGCCTCGGACGCTGCGTCATCGCCCGTGAGCGCGAGTCCCGCATCCCAGACGCCCGCCGTGAGGAGGTCGAGGTCGAGCTGTTCCCCGATGAGACCCGTCGAGCACACGATCACGTCCCCGGCACTGACACTGAGACGTTCGGCCACAGCCTCAGCCGTCGCATGCGTCGTCTGGAATCCCTGTGCTCCCGTGTAGCAATTGGCGCCGCCCGAGTTGAGCACGATCGCCGAGACGACACCGTCGGCCATGACCTGCTCGCTCCAGAGAACCGGGTTCGCCTTGCAACGGTTCGAGGTGAACACACTGGCCGCGGCGTTCAGCGGCCCCAGGTTCTGCACGATCGCGAGGTCGCGCCCGCCGCTCGACTTGAGGCCGGCGACGACGCCTGCTGCTGCGAAACCGGATGCTGCTGTCACACTCACGGGGCCACTCCATTCACGTTCAGACCGGCGGTCTCGTCGAGACCGAGGGCGATGTTGGCCGACTGGATCGCGGCCCCCGCTGTTCCCTTGTAGAGGTTGTCGAGTGCCAGAACGGTGATCACCCTGCCGGTCGCCTCGTCGAGTGCGAGGCCGATGAGCGCGGTGTTTGCGCCGAGCACATCGGCCGTTCGCGGCACGTCGCCAGCGGGAAGCACCTGCACGAACGGCTCTCCGGCGTAAGCGTCCTCCCAGGCAGACTGCAACCGCTCGATCGTGACGCCGGGCTTCACCCTGGCCGTCGACGTCGCGAGGATGCCGCGGCTCATCGGGACGAGCACCGGGGTGAAAGAGACGGTGGGATGTGCGGCGCCGGCCTTGCGGAGGTTCTGCTGGATCTCCGGGATGTGCCGATGCGTACCGCCGACGGCATACGGGTTGGCAGAACCGAGGATCTCGCTCGCCAGATACATCGTCTTGAGCGACTTGCCCGCGCCCGACGGACCGACGGCCAGCACGGCCACCACGTCCTCCTCCTCGATGAGACCGGCCGCGATCCCGGGTGCGAGGGCCAGCGAGACGGCGCTGGCGTTGCATCCCGGAGCCGCGATGCGTTTTGCCCCGACGAGGTTCTCGCGCTGCTTGCCGTTGCCGACCGGCAACTCGGGAACGCCGTACGCCCAGTGCCCGAAGTAGTCGCCGCCGTAGAACGCACCCCACGCCTGCTCGCTCTCGAGCCGGTGGTCGGCACCGCAGTCGACGACGAGCACGTCGTCGGGAAGCTGCGACGCGATCTCACCCGACTTGCCGTGCGGCAGTGCGAGGAAGACGACATCGTGTCCGGCGAGGTTCTCCGCACTGGTCTCGACCAGTGTGAGATTGCGCAGCGAACGAAGGTGGGGCTGGTGGGCGACGAGAGGCTGTCCGGCGTTCTGATGCGCGGTGACGGTGCGGATCTCGAACCCGGGGTGATCCGCCAGGATTCTGAGGAGCTCTCCACCGGCGTAACCGGATGCTCCGGCGACGGCTACCGAGAAAGTCATGCTTCTACCTTATTGAGTGGACGACAGGGGGCCGGTAGACGGCGGCACCCACGTCGGCCCTCACGAAGGGTCGCGCCAGCGCCGCCTAGATTCGGCGGTCGCGCAGGCGTCGGCGCAGGGAGCGGGCGGCGGAAACCGTGCGCGTGTCCTGGAGGCACCGAGCGGAAAGCATGCCGCCACCCTAGCGCGCTGCCCGCGCCCCGCGCGAATCGGCCGCGCAACAATCGTCGGAGATCCTGCCCCATAGGAGCAGAATCTCCGACACGACGGACATCCCGTCGGCGCGGCGCGCGAAAAGTCCGACGCTACTCGCGGATGTGCGCACCGAAGAGCTCGCCCGCGCGTGCGGCTCCGGCGAGCTTCGCCTCGCTGGCCTCTGCCGCGGTGAGGGTGCGGTCGGTGGCCCGGAAGCGGAGGGCGTACGTGAGGCTCTTGCTGCCGTCGGGCAGACCGGTTCCACGGTAGTCGTCGACCAGGCGGATGTGTTCCAGCAGCTCGCCCGCGCCCTTGGCCACCGCGCGCTCGACGTCTCCGGCCGGCACAGCGACCGGCACGACCAGTGAGAGGTCCTGCGTGGCCGCAGGGAAGCCCGCGATGACTCCGGCGACGATGTCCGCCGGAGCGACGGCGATGAGTGCATCCAGATCGAGCTCGAACACGCCGACCACACGCGGCAGGTCGAACGACGCCGCGAGCGCGGGAAGCAGCTCCCCTGCGTAGCCGACGACGACACCCGCGTCACCTGCCGCGCCGCGTGCGACGAGCTGGGCCGTGCGTCCCGGGTGCAAGGCCTGGTGCCGACTCTGCACCGGCTCGATGGACACCCCGACCGCCGCCGCCGTCTGCGCGACCATCGTGAGTGCGTCGGCAAGACCGGCCGCGACCTCGGGCTGCCCAGGCTGCTTCGGGATGGGGTGACCGACCGCGAGACCTGCGATGTAGCGCGGCTGTGGCGGGATGCCCGCGTTCAGCCCGGCGAGCACCGCCTCGCTCGGCAGCGCTGCCCCGGGCGGAAGCTCACGGCTGCCGAACTCGGCCCCTGCGACGGGACGGAAGACCGTTCCCGACTCGTAGATGGTGAGGTCGACGAGTCCGCGAGCGAGGTTGCGCTTGGCCGCATCGATCAGTCCGGGAAGCAGCGAGGTCCGCAGGAACGGCGCTGTCGCATCCAGCGCGTTCGCGATCTTCACCGCGGGCACGTGTCCGGGTTCGGCCGAACCGAAGGTGTCGTTCGCTGTCTCGCTGACGAACGGGAACGACAGAACCTCCGTCGCCCCGTTGTCGGCGAGCATCTGCGACACGGCGCGGTGGAGCTTCTGCTCACGACTCAGACCGCGCCCGGGAGGAGCGACGGGAAGCTCGGACGGGATGCGGTCGTAGCCGACGATGCGCGCGACCTCTTCGGCCAGATCGGACTTGTCGCGCAGATCCGGTCGCCAGGTCGGCGGTACGACGAGCAGGTCGTCTCCGTCGTCGGTGACAGCTCCCCCGATCTCGGCGAGGGCGCCGAGTACCTCGTCCACCGTGAACTCGACGCCCACCAGCGAACCGATGTAGGTCTTCGGCAGACGGATGGGCTCGGGTGCCACGGCCGAGTCGAGCAGCGAGCCCAGCGCATCCGCGTGACCGCCGGCCAGCTGCTCCAGAAGCTGCACGACTCGTGCGGCTGCGGCAACGGCGACTCGGGGGTCCACTCCGCGTTCGAAACGCTTCGATGCCTCGCTCGGCAGTTTGTGCCGACGAGCGGTGCGGGCGATCGACACGGGATCGAAGTTCGCGGCCTCCACGAGAACGCTGCGGGTCTCCGCGCCGATCTCGGTGAATGCGCCGCCCATCACTCCGGCGAGGCCGATCGCGCCGGACTCGTCCGCGATCACCAGGTCTTCGGCGTCGAGTGTGCGCGTCTGCCCATCGAGGGTGACAAGCTGTTCGCCCGCGTGGGCACGGCGGACCACGATCCCGCCGCTCAGCCTGTCGAGGTCGTAGCCGTGGATGGGCTGGCCGAGCTCGAGCATCACGTAGTTGGTGACGTCGACGACGAGCGAGATCGAACGGATGCCGGCGAGCTTCAGCCTGGCGATCATCCAGGCCGGGGTCGGACGCGTGCCGTCGACGTCGCGCACGACGCGCGTGACGAAGACGTTCGCCCCCACGCGGCCACGGATGGGCGCTCGATCGTCGATCACCACGCTGAAGCCTGCGGCGTGGTCGCCGTCGACGACGAGGCCCGCAGCATCGGCCGGGTCGCGGAACGCAGCGCCCGTGGCGTGCGAGTACTCGCGGGCGATACCGCGGATCGAGAACGCGTACCCGCGGTCTGGAGTGACGTTCACCTCGACCGCCGTGTCGTCGAGACCGAGAAGCGAGATCGCGTCGCTGCCGACCTCGGGGTCGAGTCCGAGCGTGCTGAGGCGCAGGATGCCGTCGTGCTCGTCCCCGAGTCCGAGTTCGCGTGCCGAGGCGATCATGCCGTCGGACACGTGACCGTAGGTCTTTCGCGCCGCGATCGGGAACGGCCCGGGCAGCACGGAGCCGGGAAGGGTCACGACGACCTTGTCACCGACGAAGAAGTTGGATGCGCCGCACACGATCCCGTGCACGGCCTCCCCGCCGTCGGCCGCCGTCGCACCGTCGGGCGCGACGCGCACCTGGCACCAGCGGATCGTCTTGCCGTTGGACTGCGGCTCCTCCACGAACTCGAGCACCTGCCCGACGACCACGGGCCCTGAGATCTCGAAGGTGTGGACGTCCTCTTCCTCGAGGCCGACCGAGACCAGTGCGGCGTGCACATCCTCGGCCGTGGTTCCCGGTTCCAGATCGACGTACTCGCCGAGCCAGCTGAGTGGGACGCGCATCAGACCACCATTCCGAACTGCTGAGAGAAACGCACATCGCCTTCGGCCATGTCGCGCATGTCTTTGACGTCGTTGCGGAACATGAGTGCCCGCTCCACACCCATGCCGAACGCGAAGCCCGAGTAGACGTCGGGATCGATGCCCGCCGATCGGAGCACGTTCGGGTTGACCATTCCGCAGCCGCCCCACTCGATCCAGCGGGCGCCGCCCGAGAACGTGGGGTGCCAGAGGTCGAGCTCGGCGCTCGGCTCCGTGAACGGGAAGTAGTTGGGGCGAAGCCGCACCTTGGCGTCCTCACCGAAGAGGGTCTTCACGAAGTGATCGAGCGTTCCCCGCAGATGGGCCATCGTGAGGCCCTTGTCGACCGCGATGCCCTCCGTCTGGTGGAAGACCGGAAGGTGGGTCGCATCGAACTCGTCGGTGCGGAACACGCGGCCGGGCGCGATGCGGTACACCGGCAGCTCGTTGCCGAGGAGCGCACGCAACTGCACGGGTGACGTGTGAGTGCGCATCACCATGTGCGCATCCGTCGGCTCTACGAAGAAGGTGTCCTGCATCGCACGGGCAGGGTGGTCCTCGTCGAAGTTGAGTGCGTCGAAGTTGTACCACTCGCTCTCGAGCTCGGGGCCTTCGGCGACCTCCCAGCCCATTCCGACGAAGACGTCGGCGATTCGCTCCTGGAGCAGCGACAGCGGGTGGCGGGCGCCCGGAGTCCAGCGGCTCGGTACGGCCGTGACGTCGACGGTCTCGGCGTCGAGCTGCGCAGCGGTCTCGGCCTCAGCGATCTGAGCCTCTTTGGCAGCGAACGCCTGATTCACGCGTCCTCGCGCCTGACCGACGAGCTTGCCTGCGGACGCCTTCTGATCGTTGGGAAGAGAGCGCAGGCTGGCGTTCAGACGGGCGAGAGGCGAACCCTCGGCCGTGTGCTCGCCGCGCACGACCTTGAGAGCCGCCGAGTCGGCTGCCGCGTCGATGGCCGCGAGCGCAGCAGCCACCGCGGACTCGACCGTGGTTTCGGAGATTTCGGTGGGATCAGACACGGGACCCAAGTTTAGCGGCGACGCGACGGCCCTTGTGGCGGCCTGGTGCGTCAGTCGAAGAGCTCGCTCGACCGTTGCGCGAAAGCCGACTCGTACAGGCAGACGGATGCGGCGGTCGCGAGGTTCATGGACTCGGCGCGACCGTAGATGGGCACAGTCACCACACGGTCCACGAGGTGCAGGAGCTCATCCGGAAGACCCCGGGCCTCGTTGCCGAACACCCACGCGGTCGGACGGGCCAGCTGACCGTCGGTGCGCGCGGCCAGAAGGTCCTCCCCCTTGATGTCGGCGGCGAGAACCTGCAGACCCGAGCTGTGGGCACGCTCGACCACGTCGTCGAGACTCGCGCCGACGGCGACAGGGACGTGAAAGAGGGAGCCGGTCGTCGAACGGACGACCTTGGGGTTGTAGAGGTCGACCGTACGTCCGGTCAGAACGACGGCATCCGCCCCTGCGGAGTCCGCGGCCCGGATGATCGTGCCGGCGTTGCCGGGGTCACGAACCTCCTCGAGAACCGCGATCAGTCGCGGCTTGCCCGAGAAGATGTCGCGGATGGAGGTCGGGAACTGGCGGCAGACCGACACGAACCCCTGCGGGGTGACCGTGTCGGCCATCGCCTCCAGCACTTGCTCCGTGACGAACTCGACATCGACGCCGGCGTCGACGGCCGTCTGAGCGATGTCGCTGTACCGCTCCAGAGCGGTGGGGGTCGCATAGAGCTCCACCACCAGCTCGGGTCGGAACGTCAGCGCCTCGGCGACAGCCTGCGGCCCCTCCAAGAGAAAGAGCCCGGTCTCAGACCGGGCTCCTCTCTTCGCTAGTTTGGCCACGGCTCGCACGCGCGGTGAGCGCGGATTGTCAAGCATGGCACCAGCATAGTGATGCAGGTAAAACTTACGCAGCGGCGTCGGCCTTCGGTGCCGACGTGTCGGCGGGAAGAGCCTTCTTGGCCGTCTGGACGAGGGCCGCGAACGTGGCGGGCTCGTTGACGGCGAGTTCGGCGAGGATGCGACGGTCGACCTCGACACCGGCAAGACCCAGACCCTGGATCAGACGGTTGTAGGTGAGACCGTTGGCACGGCTCGCAGCGTTGATGCGCTGGATCCACAGACGACGGAAGTCGCCCTTGCGCGCACGGCGGTCACGGTAGCTGTAGACCAGCGAGTGAGTGACCTGCTCCTTGGCCTTGCGGTAGAGGCGCGACCGCTGGCCGCGGTATCCCTCTGCACGCTCAAGGATGACCCGACGCTTCTTGTGGGCGTTGACCGCCCTTTTTACTCTTGCCATTTCTCTTTACTTCCTCTACGTCGTCGGGGTTACTTGCCGAGCATCCGGCGGATGACCTTGGCATCCACCTCGGGCACGACCTGCTCCTGGTTCAGGCGGCGCTTGCGGTCGCTGGACTTGACCTCCAGGTTGTGGCGCATACCGGCCTGCTGCTTCATGACCTTGCCGCTGCCGGTGATCTTGAAGCGCTTCTTGGCCCCGGAATGGGTCTTCTGCTTAGGCATTACTTCTCCTCGTTCGTCGCCGTGGTGGGCGAACTCTCGTCGGACTGCGCAGAGTCGTCTGCGTCAGCAACCGGCTCCTCGGCGTGGGCGTGAGCCCGCGCCTTGGTGGCGGCACGTTGTGCGTTGGCCTCGGCCTTGGCCTCTGACTTGTTCTTCAGAGGTCCGATGACCATGACCATGTTTCGACCGTCGATGGTCGGGGTGGACTCCACCGAGCCGAACTCGGCGACATCTTCTGCGAAGCGCTGCAGGAGGCGGACTCCCTGGTCGGGTCGCGACTGCTCGCGACCGCGGAACAGGATCATGGCCTTGACCTTGTCGCCGGCCTTCAGGAAGCCTTCGGCGCGCTTGCGCTTGGTCTCGTAGTCGTGCTTGTCGATCTTGAGGCGGAAACGAACCTCTTTGAGAATCGTGTTCGCCTGGTTGCGCCGGGCTTCCTTAGCCTTCTGCGCAGCCTCGTACTTGAACTTGCCGTAGTCCATGATCTTCGCGACAGGCGGCTTGGAGTTGGGAGCAACCTCAACCAGATCCAGGTCTGCTTCCTGCGCGAGTCGGAGGGCGACCTCGATTTTGACGACGCCGACCTGCTCACCGCTGGGGCCGACGAGTCGAACTTCGGGGACGCGGATACGGTCATTGGTACGGGGATCGCTGATGCGTTTCTCCTCTGCTTAGCGATTTCTGCTTGCCTCGTTCCCGTCGGTCGACGGTCACGGCGAAAGAGGATTTTCCACGCACCAACACCGTTGGACGATTTCTCGCACAACTGGTACAGCACCCTGTCTACCCTCGCGCTGGCAGCGCGACGGCGGAGTGCAACAACCCGGTAACCTTAGTGAAGCGGTCAAGCGCGGGTGGGAGGAATCTCCACTTTCGTACCGGAACAGAAGTTCCGGAGCCAAACGATTCTAGCAGAGGAAAGCAGTGAGCGACACAACCCCCATCGGAACCCCTGACGACGCTTTCGAAGAAGCCGTCGGCTCGGAGGAATACGGTGACGCGATGCGCGACATCGCCGAGGTTCCGGCGGTCGAGGTCATCACGACCACTGCAGTCCATCTGATGAGTGCCGCCGCGGTCAAGTGCGGCCTGGCCGACAACCCCGAGACGCAGACCGATCTGGATGAGGCGCGCAAGCTGATCGATGCGCTCGCCGGTCTCGTCACGGCGAGCGCCGCCCATCTGGGCGACCAGCACGCGCGGAGCCTCCGCGACGGCCTGCGTTCCCTCCAACTCGCGTTCCGCGAGGCGTCGCCCTTCCCCGATGAGATCGGCAAGGGCCCGGGAGAGAAGTACACCGGGCCGGTCAACTGACCTCTCGCGATTAGCCTGGAGCGATGAGCTTCACGCCGCCAGCCACGTTCACCACACGTCCGACGCTCGAGGGCACGTTCGGGATGTCCGCGTCGACGCACTGGCTCGCCACGGCGAGCGCCCAAGCGGTGCTCGAACGCGGCGGCAACGCGTTCGACGCCGCAACGGCCGGAGCGTTCGTGCTCCACGTCGTCGAGCCGCATCTGAACGGGCCCGGTGGCGACATGACCGCGGTGTTCGCGACGGCCGACGACCCGAATCCGGTGGTTCTCTCCGGCCAGGGGCCGGCGCCTGCCGCCGCCACGCGCGAGCACTACCTCGCCGAGGGCCTCGAGCTCGTACCCGGTTCGGGCGCGCTGGCCGCTGCCGTACCGGGTGCTGTGGATGCGTGGCTTCTGCTCCTGCGCGACCACGGCACCTGGGAACTCGCGGACGTGCTCTCGTTCGCGATCGGCTACGCACGCGACGGGCATCCCCTGCTCGAACGCGTGCGGGCGACCATCGCCACGGTCGAGCGGTTGTTCACCGACCACTGGACCTCGTCCGCCGACCACTGGCTGCCCGGTGGACGTCTGCCCGAGCCCGGTGAGGTCGTGACGAACCCGGCCTACGCCGCCGTGCTCGACCGCCTGATCGCTGCCGGATCCTCCGCCGACGACCGCGCAGGCAGGATCGACGCGGCACGCACGGAATGGAAGACGGGCTTCGTGGCGCAGGAGGCGACCGCGTTTCTCTC
>Ga0256911_1000189_pt1 | contig 20550 bp, 15 predicted proteins | sample MC6MC0764MT_FD_190197 | JGI IMG/M metagenome (GOLD analysis project Ga0256911, IMG submission 190197) | Metatranscriptome of enriched soil aggregate microbial communities from Iowa State University, Ames, United States - MC6-MC0764-MT... | ecosystem: Environmental > Terrestrial > Soil >...
AGGCTGTAGCACCGACTGGGGAAGAGTGGGAGAAGCTGGGTGCGACATATCGCACTGCCAGTGCTCCTACCGTCGACATTTTGGTGCCGGTTTATGGCGGCTATGACGAGACTATGCGCTGCATTTACAGCGTACTGGCCTCCCAGAACGCCACTCCCTTCAATCTGCTCGTCGTCAATGACTGTAGCCCTGAACCCTCGATCACCGAGGCGCTAACTGGACTCGCCGCGCGAGGTCTGATTGAGCTTCATACCCTCGAAATCAACCACGGGTTTGTTGGTGCATGTAATTTCGGCATGGCCCTGCATCCAAACCGAGATATCCTTCTCCTCAACTCGGATACTGAGGTGCACTCGGATTGGTTGGACCGAATTATGTTGGCGGCGTCCCAGGACGAACGTATCGCGACTATCACACCGCTATCCAATAATGCGGAGATATGCAGCTACCCCCGGTTCGTGGAAGATAACTGGATGCCGCTGGAAGTGGATGACCCCACACTCGACGCGATCGCATCGCGTGTAAACGCAGGCGTACTCATAGACGTACCTACCGGCGTGGGTTTTTGCATGTACGTGCGTCGCCGCTGCTTGGAGGAGATCGGACTCTTTGATATGGAGACCTTCGGCAAGGGCTACGGAGAAGAGAACGACCTTTGCTTGCGGGCAAAGGAGGCGGGATGGAGAAACGTGCTCATCCCGAACGTGTTCGTTCGACATTATGGCGCGGTGTCGTTCGCTGCGAGTAAGGTCGAGCGCGTACGCAAGGGGGTGGAAAACGTCGAACGTTTGCACCCGGGTTACTTGAACTCCGTCGGCGAATTTCTTGCCCTCGATCCCCCGCATCCCTATCGTCGCGCACTGGACATCGCGCGAATCCATAGGCACACCAGAGGCGGAACCATCTTGTTCGTTCTCCACTCATGGGGCGGCGGCACGGAGGCGCATGTCAACGACATGGTGGATATCTTGAATAGCCAAGGAGTTAGCAGTCTCCTTTGCACTTCTACCCGCGGATCGACGCCTTCCGCCGTCATTCGACATCCGGATTGTCCCGAAACGGTGAACATCGAGCCTTTCGTTATTGCACGTGATCTGGAACGATTCGTGGTCACCATGAAGAAACTGGACGTGAGGCACATCCATATTCATCACCTTGCGGACTACGGTCCCCAGGGCCCCGACTTCTTCCGTGTGGCAGCCAGCTCCGCAGGCGTTACCTATGATGTGACCGTACATGACTACACGGCATTTTGCCCAAGAATTAATCTGGTCGATGACAGCGCCGTCTATTGTGGGGAGCCCTCGCCATCCGTTTGCGAAAGCTGCATTATGCGAAATGGCTCCCCCTTTGGCACGCCCTCGGTCTGGGAATGGCGCGATAGCTATGACCGCTTGTTCCTTGGTGCCCGCAAGCGATTTGTTCCCGATATCGATGTCAGTACGCGTATGACCAAGCATTTTCCTGGCCACGAATTCGAGGTCCGTGTGCATCCCGAATTGGGAGCAATTCCGACGGATTGCCCCCCACTCAACCACGCGCTCCCCAGAAGAACACCGAACAGAGTTCGCGTCGCCATCTTAGGCGCCATAGGACCGCATAAAGGGGCTCAGTTGCTCTACGATACAGCGCTGGCAGCTATACATGAGCAAATCCCCGTTGACTTTTACTTGGTCGGATATTCGGACAGGGACTCGCAACTATCGGAGCTCGGAGTAACAATCACAGGCAGATATTCGCGCGGCGAGGAGATCTCGATTCTGAAGGAAGTCGATCCAGACTTCATATGGTTCAGCTCCGTGTGGCCTGAAACCTATTCATACACGTTGTCGTCTGCATTCGCAGCGGGGATATATCCGGTCGCCTTCGACATGGGCGCCGTTTCGACCCGCATCCGAAGCAAGCAGTGGGGTACGCTTCTACCGCTTGACCTGATGAACGACCCGTTACGCCTCGCCCAGGTCTTCACTGAAATTACTCCTACCCCGGCCCCTATGTCGTCGCCTGACGCAATTGCAGCTTCTGCCCACGAGCTCTATGAAGTGCCATTCCTAGGGAGTTACTACGGCCTACCTCCAACACTGTAAATATTCGGTCTGAACAACATTCGAAATGGGTCAGACCGACTTTTACCTCTCTTATCGAACCGGCGCGTGATAATTAGCGTGCACAGGATCGGGGTCGACGCCCAACCTGACTAGGTATTTCCCGTCTCTCTTGATGACTGACCCTTTTGCGGGCCACACTGGCATCGTTTCAAAGATCGGCGTCGCCTCGAGCCGCTCCTCCGCGCTAAGTCCCTGTAGATTCGGGTATCCCATGATGCGCATGTAAATCAACATTCGGCCCAGGGCGCCACGATCCCAGTCGAAGAAAGAGCCCTTGATCGCCGAGGACCACGCTGCGGCGTAAACGGTATCAACAGGGCGGTGGCCATAGATATCGATCAAGATTGGCTTCGAGCGGTCAAACGCATCGTCACTTTCCCCGATACGTCGATATATATCCGCAGCCAGCATTCGATCCTGTGCTTGGGTGATTGTTGCAGCCGCTACATACTGCGAATTCACTGTCATGATTTGCATGAGGCAGAGGAGTGTTACGGCAATGCCCACTGTTCTGGCTGTTGTGCCGTCCCAGCGCAGGGCTATTACGCTCATCAGCCAGGCGACGTACGACAGTGCCAACATGCTCCGCAGAGGCATTGCGTCCGGCCCAGAGACGAAACTCAACCCGAATGGCACCATGAGTACGAGCGCCCAAAGAAATATGACGAGCACCTGCTTCATGCCCCGGCGTGCGAAAACCACACCTGCAGTAGCTGCAAGGAAAAGCCACATCGCAGCGTGCATGCCCACGCCGAACTTTTCAGCAGACCCTGAGTAGATGGCCCATTGCTCTGCGAGTACGCCTTTGAACAGGCCTAGCGGCTCGCTGCGCAGCAAATCGAGGCGGACAAAACCAGTGATGTAGGCGATATGCGTCTTCGCAAGCGCCAATGCCGCAGCGTTGACTATCGCGTAGACCACCACCGCGACAGCCCCGAGAAAGAGTACGGACACGGCACGGTACAAGATCGGTTTGAACGACTCATCGCGCTCAGAGTCCGGACTCAAGGCACGAAGGAGAGTGACCCCAACGCAAGCGCTAAGGAAGTACAAAATCGTCGACTGATACGTACCGATCGCGATTGCCAGCATAACGGCGATTGCCGCAGCTCGCGCCCAGGAAAGCCGAGCGGACAAACTCCAAATATAAACTGAAATCGCAGTAAACAAAAGACCGATAGCAGTGGCGGGTGTATTTGAATAGAACTCAGAAATACACCACCAAGTAGGATACATTGAGAAAAACAAGTACCCCAGGTAAGTCTTCCAGTTGGTCGACAGCTTATGCGCCCGAAGCAACAACGAATATGAGATTGCTAGAGACGCGCAAAGGACAATAAAGGGTACGAAGGGTAGCGATGGTTGGGGGAAGAGATATTTCTCAACAAGGTAAGTCGCCCACCGCCCCTGCCCTACCCACCCTAAAGGTGAGGTACGTGTTGCCGCGTACTCGTCGTCGACAGAAATAGAGTAAGTTGAGAGAAAGTATAGATTCCCAAGGGCGGCGAGCGCAAAAAATATTCCGAACTCTCGCCATGTAATGCATTCACGGGCCAGCGTCAGGTATATACCGGCGAGTGCCCTATCCATCAGATACGCGAGCCTACGGGCCTGGCCTGCAAGCCTAAACGCGACGAAGGCAAGAAGCTGGAGGATAATAGCCAAAACGCATGAAAGTCCGATCTGGGCCACAGCCAGACGAAAGGAGCTGAACCGAATAAGCGATTGGGGATCCCGGTCTCCGGACGGAATTACCCAACGTTGACCTCCGTTTGCGAATCCGAGGTCAGAGATTTGAAAAACCGGTTCGATATAAAGATGCAATCCTGGCACCCGGAGTCCGAAAATCTTGATCCGAATCTCCCGTACAGTTATGGCGCCGTCGCGATCCAAAGGGTCCCACCGCAAGGGAGATTTGGTATCCGTTAAGGAGACGCTCCACAAATTATGACCGGCCTTCGCAGCGTTAATTGAGGATCGCGCCTCGGAATATCCAGAATTTCCGTTGTTATAGAAAAGCTGAGAGGTACCGGAGACATTTGAATCGAAATCAATTGACAGCCGTGGAGAGCTAACGGGCAAAATCAGAATGCCGACTGTCAGTACCAGGAAGGTTATGATCCATCTGACCAATCTATTCCCGATAGGGGCGCGTGCCCTAAGAACTCGCGACGCGAAAGCCATAATTTTTTCTTTCTAAATGTAGCGTGCCGGCAGTCGTACCGGCGCAATACTCACAATAAAAATACTCTGAGTCGTTTTGATCAAATCTCAGCAAATCAAACGATCAAAACCTCACCCTTTCGAAATCAGTGAGGTTTATCGAGGGAAAAACAAAGCCTTATGCTTAGACAGACCTTAGCGTCGGAACTAAAACCATTTTCCCCTTTAACTTCATCACAGGCTTTTCCACATAATGCCACGATACCCAGCCGCATAAAATCGCGACAGCCGCTGCAGAAGCCGATAGCGTCCATGCGTTGAAGCGATTGCCTGATAAGGAAACCAGAATCTGCTGCACGACAAACGCGTAGAGATATACACCATAGGAAACGTCCCCGAAGCGGCTTATTACGGACCTAGCCAAAGGCCGACCATACGCAAGGTAAATAACAATGTATGGAAGCAGGATGTACATTGCCAGCTGCGAGTATTTGGAGCCCCCTGCATACCAAAACAAGAGGATCGAGGGTATGCCTATCCAGCTACTAAGAGGGATTTTGGCACGATAGATCCAGGCCATCGAGCCCATCAAAAAGAGCAACCCAAACTTGAGCGTCGGCAGCAATTCTGTTGTACCGTAGAGTGGAATTCCGTTAAGCCGATTGCTACTGCTGTTCCAGTACAAAGCTCCACTAACGCAGACGACCGCGGCTACGATCATCAATCCTCCACGCCTTCCGGCCACGTACAACGCAGCGATTGCGATATAGCAAAACGCTTCTATAGGTATCGTCCAGAGGGATCCGTTCACACTCCCGGGATAAGGATTCGCGGAAAAAACTCCCGGCAAGGTAAAATATGTCCGATAAGGAAACGAGTTGAATAGATAACTATAGGTTTCAGGGGTCGAAAAATACTGAACCAGTGGGAACTTGGTGAAAAAAGGCCCCACAATGAAAACAGTAAGAACAGAGAGCACTGCCAATGCGGGAATAATTCGAAGCGCACGCGCTCTGGCATACTCCAACATAGTACGTCGCTCAAGCGACCCGGCAATCAGAAATCCGCTAATCACGAAAAACATGCCCACAGCCAAACTCGATGGCTCGTGGCGACCAAAAATAGACACCCAAAAATTCCGTCCTTGCGGATTTTGTCCGGTCAAGGCGAAGCTATGCGACGTCAGCACTATCAGAGCAGCCGATAGGCGAAGAAGATCGAAATTATTTTCGCGATTATTTATCGCTTCTTCGAGTAGGCGGAGTTTATTTTTCATAGTCGTTCTTAGCGGTGTGCCGCAGGCGCAATTACCCAACTGATCTATCGGCCGCTTTCGGACATTCAGGCATGATGGGCTGGCCTGAGATTAGCTCCGACGGACTAGCGTGCGACCGAACAGAAAATTTGTCGCGGTCGTGACAGCCATTACCAGAATGATGGAGACACGAGGAGAGACTCCGGTCGTCGTCAGTAGATCCAGCAGGCCAAGGCCTATAAGGAAGACAAGCAGGTAGGACACACCGAGCGCCAGGCGAACCGTTAGATCCTTCCTACCTCCGACGAATACTTTCGAAGGATAGACGAGGACAACAATTAAAAGGCCAACAATCCACGATAGGGCATAGGCAACCTTCTCGCCGGTCCAGAACAACAGGAGTTGGTACACGAGAAAAGTTACCCCAGCGTTCATCAGACCTGCAAATAAAAATCGCAGACCATCTTTAAACAGCGCCGATTTCAAACCCCACGCTCCTCGACCAACTTCAGGAACGCTGAGTAATCTCTTATGTAATCAGCGTTTTCATAGGAATGGGAAGCCGCAACCATTAACACACTATCGGGGTCAAATTTGTACTGAATTCCCCAAACCATGGGAGCGAGATAAAGTCCCATAGTGGCGTCCTCTAGTCTTATTTCTCGGCGGTTAACGCCATCGTCCACGACGACGGAGACGCCACCATGAGCCGCCACGAGGAATTGCTCGCATCGATGGTGCGCATGTTCGCCGCGCACGTGATTGCTTGCCACTCCATAGACCAGGAAAACTCGATTTGGTGCAAACGGTAGGCCTTTGGATAATTCCAGCGGCGTAAGGCTGCCCCGCATATCGGTAAAGTGGGGAAGCCGTTCAAGCCAGCATCGCCCCACACCCAACTCTAACTTATCGCCGATCTTACGGCCCAAGCCTTGGTGGGCCGGAGTGGTCCCAGCCGCCTCGACTCCCCCTCCGTTTGTGTCCTGGTAGCCAATAATGACGGCGGGGTTGCCCACTACCGTGGCATAGGGCGGCACATCGCGGGTTACCACTGCTCCTGCCCCAACTATAGCGCCACGCCCCACCCGGAGGCCTGGAAGAATGGTTGAATTCGCGCTAATAGAAGCATCGTCTTCAACTATTGTCTGGGCGAGTGCCTCGGCATTGTGCTTCGAGTGCGGAAAACCATGATTTGTAAAGGTCGCATTAGGGCCGATAAAAACTCGATTCCCCACACGCAAACCGTCCCACAATTGGACTCCGCCCTTAACCGTCACATCGTCACCGATAACGACGTCATTTTCCACGAAAACGCCGTCGCAAATGTCGCTATCACGGCCAATCCTGGCACCGGGCAGTATGTGCGCGAATGCCCCCACCCTCGTGCCCTCGCCAATTTCGGAGCTTTCACAAAGCCCCTGAGGATGTACAAAATACGAAGACTGAGAACTGGAGTTCATGTATTACCTGGCAAACAAATAATTTTAAAAAAACGCCAATATCCTATTAAATCTACTCTTTGAGCACTTGACTTATTATTCTCAAAGGCCGCCGTTTCGTATTTTCGAAAGTCCGCCAGAGATACGAACCAATAATTCCTTGAACCGCCAACAGCGCCGAAGTCGAAAATGTGATCAAGACGGCAAGAGCGGTATAACCCGGCGCCTGAATCCAGCCAACAATACGGGCAAAAGCCACGACTGCACCGAAAGCAAGGCTCAAAAAACATCCGGCGACACCAAGCCATAACACGACGAGGATAGGCATATCTGAAAAAGAAAATATGCTGTCCATCATGTATCGCAGGCGGCGCGAGAAACTCCAACTGCTTTCACCAATCTCGCGCTGGCGGCGTTCGTACGGAACAAACTCGCGGCGGAATCCCACCCAGAACAGCTGCGCAATCAGGGAGCTGTTCGGTTCGAATATTTGCAATACCGTGTCCGCCACCACCCGGTTGCATGCGAAAATATCGACCCCACCCTTCGGTATATCGCGAATCACAAGCTTGCGATAGAGCCACCAAAACGTATTAGACAACTTGTCGCGCAGCCATGCATCTTTTCTTGCCGTGCGTTGGCCAAAAACAATATCAACCTCCCCGCTACTCAATCTAGAGAAAAAATCGAGAATCAAGCTAGGCGGTTCCTGCAGATCGGCCGCCATTACGGCGATCATTTTTCCCCGGGCATATTCCATACCCGTTCGAATGGCAGTAAAAGACCCAAAATTGCGGCTGTGAAATACGATCTGATAGGGGAACGTGTACGACTCTCGGCCGGCAGCGAGTATTTCGCCAGAACGATCGGGAGAACCGTCAATAACAAAAACGACCTCGATCGGCTCTGGCGACTCTTTGTTTAAAGACTCAATAGCGTCGATGAGCGCTGGGATATTACCCTCGTTCCTGTAGACGGGGATAACAAGCGACCTGGCCAGTGATGTATCAGGCCCCCGCTCTACCTTCAAAGTGTTTGAGATCTCTGCGTTCATACTGACCACGACGACAATGCATCGCAAACCCGGCGAAGTTCCTGGTCCGTCATCCCAGGGAAGCACGGCAGGGTAACGATACGCTTAGCACTGGAACGCGAGACCTGCAGATCCCCGTCAGCAATACGGCATAGAAGCCCGCGCCACGCTTCCTGATCGCAATCCAATATCGGATAGTGGACCTCGCATTGAATTCCACGGTCTGCGAGGTGCTGCATCAAGCCCTCACGTTCATCGCACAATGCGACGGCGAGATGCGCAACGGTGCCGTTCATGCTCCGCACGAGCTGCACACCTTTTCCTGCGGCTGCTTGATATGCATCGAGAATGGCGACGCGGCGAGCGTTAGCCGCCTCCAACCCCGGTAATAGGTGACGCAAAATGGCTGCTTGTACCTCGTCCAGGCGAGAATTCCGTCCTCCCGGAATCTGGTTTTGATATTTAGAAGCCCAGCCGTACTGCCTGAGCATCTGGCATCTTTCCGCCAATGCCTCATTCGAGGTGACGATCGCTCCCCCATCTCCAAATGCCCCAAGATTCTTGGTGGGATAGAAGCTGAACGTGGCGATGTCGCCAAGGCTGCCTGCCATCCTCCCTTGGAGGCGCACTCCATGAGCCTGGGCGCAGTCCTCCAAGATCGGCACATGGCCATAGCCCGCCTCGACCATCATCTGCCTTAAGCGAACGACGTCGACGACGCCGCCATATAGGTGCGTGACAACCACTGCGGCCGTCTCCGGTCTAAGCAGGGACACAATGCTAGGCAACGAGGCCAACTGCGAGCTTTCGTCAATATCGGCATAAGCCGGTATCAAACCAGCAAGCCTTAACGCAATAGTTGAATAGCCGCCAGCATTAGCCACGGTGATGGCTTCGCCACCGCGGCGTTCGTTGTCCATAGTCAGCGCTCGCAATGCAATTTCGAGCGCGTCAGTACCATTCGCCACACCTTGGCAGTTTGAAACGCCGACGTAAGCGGCAAATTGGTCACAAAAGCTGCGGGTCTCCACACCATTCAGCCACCATCCGGAGAGCACAGTTTTTCGGATAGCATCGAGCAACTCATCCTGATCGCCGCTGACCATCCGCTTCAAATCATTGATGGGCACCAGGGAAATTTTGGTATCTGTAGACATATTCGTATTCGGCATACCGAAGCCCATATTGAGCGTAAAACTGAGAAATTGGATGGCGTCAAGCAGACGTAGCGGCAGTTTACCTCGAAGCTCCTGCCGGGCGATGCTTACGCCGGCCGGGCGTCTTGGCACATTACCCCGATCTAAACGACGGCTGGATGTCTTGCCGCAGAGCAATCCGAAGCACCATACCCGTCATCGGATAGTCGTGGGATGTACACATTGTGATGCGAGCATCACATCGATGCCGCAACTTTTTTCAGTCATTGCACCGGTACGTTCTTTCACGGCGACCCGGCGATAGATCTCCGCAAGTTCGGTGGCCTGCTCCTCGAAATAAGTGATCGACTCTCGAGGCAAAGAAATCGGAGCTCCGACGGGAAGCCCCGCATAGAACTCGACCGTCTGTAACACTGCGGCTTCCAGCGAGGAGGCGTCAGAATCAAATGGAATAATCAATCCATTACGGCCAGAAATGATGTCTTCGACGACTCCCCCGGCATCGGTGGTGATCACCCAGACGTTACGCGCCAACGCCTCGCGTACGGTTAACCCGAAGCTTTCCTTTGCCTGAGTAGGGAACAGCAAGACGTCTATCGTCTCGAAGAACGCATCGAGCGTGTCCTGCGTGTAAGCAGGAACGATTTGGGCTGTCGGGATCTCCTTGAAGAAGTCGTCTGGAAAAGAAGACGAACCCAGATTCAAGGCGTTATCTACCACAACGAGCCGCACCTCAATGTCTGTGAGGTTTCGGAATGCGCTGCGAACCAACTCTACGCCCTTCAGCGCGATGTTGCCGCCGACATAACCGAAGCGTAAGGGACCCGGCTGTCGCATACGAGAGCTGGTCATCGCTCGCCTTATACCGTTCCGGTTGACCAGCAATTGGGTCTTGTCGAAGCCGTTCTTTTGATAAAAATCGGCGAAGTAACTACTTGGCGTCAGTATCTTTGCCGCTGAACGGAGAGCCGATGCCAGACGAGCCTGGCGGAAGCGGTTCAAATTCGCGTCATCGACGCACGTCGCACAACGGTCAACGTCAATAGATTGTTGTCTACAATAGGCACCGCTACGCGTGACCATGAACTGCCGCCCGCAAACCCACCATGCATCGTGTGCGGTAACAATGTAGGGAATGTTGGCTTGAAGACAAGCATCCAAAGCTCCGACACCGATATCCTGGATGCTATGAAAATGGACCAGATCTGGAGCAACCGCGTCCAGAACTTCCTTGAATGCGGCTGTGACGCGGGGGTTGTCGAAGGATAGCGCGGCGTCGCGCAAAGGCGGAATGCCGACGCCGAAGATCGTCTGCTGGCTCACTGAATATCGCCGCAGAACATAAGCGGGCACTAGGTCTTCCGCCAGCGATGTGAATACAGATAGAGCGATATCTTCGCGCTGCGCCATCAGGGCATTGGTCTGCTCTGCGACGACGGTCGCTCCACCGAAGGAGCGAGGGCTGTAGAGGACATTCACCGACAGCACTTTCAATTTCTGTGCTTGCTTGCCCTCTATCGGTGTCAAAAATCCGCCTGCCCCACTGACTAAGGGTTGAACCTGGGACTGGGCGATGCTTTGCGGCAAATAACGCGCCATGACGTTCGAATACGCTGCAGCACCAACTTCCCTGCGCAGTTGCGGATTGTCCACCAGACTCGCAAGCGCACACTCCCAGTCTTCGGTGTTGTCGCACAAGAAACCATCCAAACCATGGTGGATTGCAGTCTTGAAAGCCTCGCGCGGCGAACACACTGACGGCAACCTCACGGACGACGCTTCCAAAAACTTGATATTACTTTTAGCGTCGTTGAACTGACCAGGTTCCAGCGGTGCGATATTGATATCGCAAACCGCCAAGTGTTGAAGGTATTCTTGATAATTACAGAACTCAATTCGCTCAATACGATCCTTCACCGCATCGTAACTAGTTGGCAGGTCGAGCAGGCCGATGAGACGGAGGCGGACATGAGAATACCGATGCAGAATGCGCAGGATGGCATCCGATGCCTCTTCGAAATCTTCGTTGTGCGTATTAGTCCCTGATCCATAGACAATGCGCACTGTGCCGTCGCCAGCATGATCACATGCGCACGCATTCGCACGCTCAGCAGCTTCGAGCGTCGAGGCGTCCAAAGCATTTTCCACTACGAATGTGTTGCTGACACCAGCTGTCGCCATCGCGGACTGTAGGCCCGTCGTAGACGCGACTCCATAATCGCATAGCAACATCGCCTTACGGTACATCACCGCTCCGCGGAATGCGCCCTCGCGTGTGGCCTTATCAAGCTTCTGCAGCGAACTATTCGAAGCCAATAGCTCTTTGTCAAAAATAAGGTCGTCGACCTCCCAGCACGTCGGCACACGCAGACGGCGCGCTTCCGCGATCAGGTTCTCAACATGGGCGAACGCGGGGACGCGATAGAAGATCACGAGCGCATGCGTGGCAACTCCGGTAAAGCACGCCGCGGCGTCGGTCCAACTGACCACCGTGCATTCGAGACCCAGGTGATGCAACATCTCGCGCTTCTGCATCACGCGATACTTGGTGCACTGGGGAATACTCAGCTCAGCAATAATCAACACTCGTGGACGCAGAAGGCCGGCAGGACCCGCCGGGAGTTTCCCACCGAGCGCATTAGCCGCAGCAAACTGCCCACCAATCTGGCCCGAATACGCCACCGTGCGGAACCCACGCACGATGCCCGCGAAACCCTCACGTCGATACAGGGACAGCGCCCTCATGAGCGTCGGAGCCAAGCCGCCACCCATTCGCACGGCCTTGGGGCCGAGTTGCACCGCGCGAGCGATACGCTTCATCGTGAATACGATTTTTTCCATTCCATTAAACCTTGGCGGCCTCTATGAGGCTTATCATGATCCAGGGCACCTCCGCCGACACATTGCGAGAGGGGATGTTGGCATGAAATAGAGGGACCTCAATCTCCGGGAGCTCGCTTGACGCAACGGCAGCGGCCGCGACCTTCCCTCTTCCAATGCACTCATCAGCCAGCGCGCGGTGGACCGGATCGGCGGTATGCATGCTCATCGACGTTCGTCAGCCGGTTGCTGCATTGGTCGGTGTGAGGGTTGATCGAGGATAGATTCAAGGCGGGGCGGCCACGCAAGCGCGAAGCCACCGACGCGGTCCAAGTCCAGATTGGGGTTATACGCCACGTCACCGCGATCCAATGCGGTCTTAAGCAGAGTATGAGTTTCCTCGCCAACTGTGGGACTAACGGACAACTCAGCGCCTGTCGTAGACATTTGTACCACTGCATCGGCGACGTACACGGAGCGCCGGCCAATTTCGTGGAGCTGCAGGCAAAGATCCAAACTAGCCTTGGAATTCCAGCTACCGATCTGCGTACGGCTGGCGACGTCGGTCCAGAGCGCTCTTTCGATAAGCAGGCAATGGGAACTCAGAGCCGAAACGGCCTGGGTAAGCACAGCACGGTGGAAGTAACCAGTATCCCCTGAGGCGAGGCCCGCGTGAGCAACGCCCGCCAAGCCCGTCAGCCCTAACACGAGCGCCGAACCCAATTGCGAACCTTCACGATCAATGATGCGAGGCCCTACGACACCCACACCGCGCTGCCGCAGACTGGCCATCAGTTGATCCAGCCAATCCGATGCGCACGGACGCAATGCCGCATTGATGATCAGGACATAGTCACCACGAGCTTCGCGCACGGCACGATTGAGGTCGCCATCGGCCTGCAAGGTCTCCGTGAATGGATAGGCAGTCGCTGCCTGCAATGCACTCAAGACGGACATGCCACCTTGGCCAGTAATTTTGTTCGCTAGTATGACGGTTAGCGTCGGACGGAAGATAGCGGTCGTCCGGATTCGGTAAGCGCCGCCTTGGCGCTCCTCGGCTTGTGCGCTTTGGCCCGTGCGGACCAGATGGTCATTCAACGCACGCACGCCTGCAGGCAAGGCATAAGGTTTGGACGACTTGCCAGTCGCCGTGCTCTCCGCGTGCAAACGCCAGTGATAGAGGACGCGCGGCACATGCACAATTTGCGTGGCCGCGACGCGTTCAGTGCAACGCAAAGCCAAATCGTAATCCTGGGCACCTTCATATCCTTCGCGGAATCCACCAACGGCCCCAATCAACGCATGCCGATAAGCACTCAAATGACAAACGTAGTTATAGGAGAGAAACAATTCTGGGTTCCAGTCCGGCTTGAAATGAGGCGCCGTGCGTTCACCCGCAGCATCGACCTTATCTTCATCCGAATACACGATTTGGGCATCCGGCAAACGATTGATAGCTTCGACAATGTGGTAAAGGGCGTGCGGCGTGAGCAGATCGTCATGGTCCATCAGCGCAATCCACTTTCCTTGCGCTAACGCCAGTGCCGTGTTCGAGGCTGCCGAAATATGTCCATTCCGCTCACGGAAAGCCACCTTGATGCGTGGATCAAGAGCCTGGTAGCGCAACAGAACATCATGGACACCGACACGCGTAGACGCGTCGTCGGCAACGCAGAGCTCCCAATTCTCATATATCTGTCCACGCACCGACTCGATAGCATCTTGCAGCCAGTCCAGTTGAGGGTTGTAGACCGGCATGACGATAGAAATCAGCGGCTGGGATGGCAGCGCATTCGCTTGCGCGGCCAGTGTTCCGCGCAACGCTGGCGTAACGGTGTCGTACCGCGCCGCCCAGGCGGCATAGTCATTACCCGCAGCGGCTTGACGAGAAGAAACGGCAAAAAATCTGGACAGCTCGCGTTGCAATCCAGACCAGCCTTCATTGCAGAAGACGTTCACTGCGCGCCGTGCCAGCGATCCAGCCCCGCCCATACTCCTAACGAGACGAAACTTGGCTGTCCACCAATTCAGGGTGGACGGCGGCCGGTCGTTATTAGTGGATGCACGGGTTGGCATCGAGGTCACGCGTAGGTTTCAGCAGCGGCAAACGCTACCGCTGCCTGGTCCTTGCTGGACAAACTCACCTCAGCGCCCATCAGTTCCTGCAAATGCCAGTCGATAGCAAGCGTAGGATCGTTCCAGGCGATCGCACGCTCCGACTTAGGCGAATAATAGTCAGTGGTTTTGTAGAGAAAGTCGGCGCTCTCGGACAGCACTAGAAAGCCATGCGCGAAACCTTCCGGCACCCAAAACATGCGCTTGTTCTCGCCGCTCAGGATTTCTCCTACCCATTTGCCGAACGTTGGCGAGGAGCGGCGCAGATCAACGGCAACGTCGAAGACCGTACCTTCCACTACGCGCACCAGCTTGCCCTGCGATTGCTCAATCTGATAGTGAAGTCCGCGCAAGACACCGCGTGCAGACCGCGAGTGGTTATCCTGGACGAATGAAACATCGCGCCCGACAGCTTCATTGAATGAGCGAGCGTTGAAGCTCTCGAAGAAAAAGCCACGTGAATCGCCGAATACTTTCGGCTCGATGAGCTTGACATCGGGAATCGCCGTATCTAGGACGTTCACGTTCTCACCCCGTCCTTCAGGAGGCTCATCAAATATCTGCCATAGCCATTTTTGGACAAAGGCTCTGCCAGCTTCTGCAATTGTGCAGCGTCGATGAAACCTTGGCGGTAAGCAATTTCTTCAGGGCAGGCGACTTTCAGGCCTTGCCGATGCTCGATGGTCTCTATGAAATTGCTGGCTTCGATGAGGCTTTCATGTGTGCCGGTATCCAGCCATGCATAGCCGCGTCCCATCAGCTCCACCGATAACTGGCCGCGTTCTAGATAGATGCGGTTGGCATCCGTGATTTCCAGTTCACCACGAGCCGACGGTTTAAGTGATTTGGCGATATCTACTATCTGCTCATCATAGAAATACAGTCCCGTCACCGCATAGTTGGACTTGGGTTCAATGGGTTTTTCCTCCAGAGAAGTGGCCCGCCCCTGTCCGTCGAAACTAACCACGCCGTAGCGCTCGGGATCATGCACATGATATGCAAACACAGTCGCGCCGACCTTTTTCGCATCGGCCGCATCCAATTGCACATGTAGATCGTGCCCATAAAATATGTTGTCTCCCAATACAAGAGTACTGGGCGAACCGTCCAGGAATTTCTCGCCAATAAGGAATGCCTGTGCAAGACCGTCCGGGTTCGGTTGCACGGCATACTCCAGATTGATTCCCCAATCGCTACCGTCTCCTAACAACTGTTGGAAACGAGGCGTGTCTTGCGGCGTGGAAATGATCAAAATATCGCGTAAGCCACCGAGCATTAAAGTGGCTAACGGATAAAAAATCATGGGTTTGTCGTAAATCGGGAGCAATTGTTTCGACACGGCTTTGGTAACCGGGTACAAGCGCGTCCCCGACCCACCAGCCAAGATAATGCCTTTGCGTTTCTTTATAGTGGTCATGATCTATCTGTCGAGAATTTCAGTTAGCATGCGAGCGACGCCAGTCTGCCAGGGCGGCAGGACCAATCCGAAAGCATCGCGGAATTTTGTAGTATCGAGCCGTGAGTTGGCGGGGCGGCGCGCCGCCGTTTTATAGACGGAGGAAGGAATAGGGCTGAGTGCCTCCGGCGCAACTTTGAGTTCAACGCCCGCCCTTGCCGCGCTCGCAAGCACAAATTGCGCGTAGGCGTACCAGGACGTGTGACCTGATGCTGCCAAATGGTAGACCCCCCGTGCACCTACGCTATCTCCGGAACGAGCAATCGCATGCGCCGTGACGTCAGCGATCAGGTCAGCCCCGGTGGGGGCGCCGATCTGGTCTTCGATCACGGACAAGCTGTCACGCTCGCTAGCAAGACGCAGGATCGTCTTGGCGAAATTGCCGCCGCGACTGGCATAGACCCAACTGGTACGAAATACCAGACTGCGGCAACCTGTCCGTGCTATGGCCTGCTCACCCTCAAGTTTGGTGCGGCCATAAACACCGAGCGGACCGGTAACGTCATCTTCGCGCCAGGCATTTTGCCCGTCTCCGGCAAAAACATAATCCGTCGAATAGTGGACCAACAGTGCACCTAATGCCTTAGCCTCGTTGGCGAGGACGCCCGGCGCGAAGGCGTTGATCGCCTCCGCCGTCGCAATGTCACTTTCCGCTTTGTCCACTGCGGTATACGCGGCGGCATTGACAATCACATCGGGCGCTGTCGCGCGCACCGTACGCGCCAACCCCTCAGCGTCGGCAAGGTCGCCCGTCATGCCATTGCTCCCAAGGCGATCGAGGGCAATGAGTTCACCCAGCGGAGCCAATGCACGCTGCAACTCCCAACCGACCTGGCCGTTTTTGCCGAGCAGCAGAATTTTCACTGTTTTCTATCCGTGTAGTTCTTGTCCAACCACTGAAGATAAGCCCCACTCTGAACGTTTGATGTCCACTCAGGATTGTCCAGGTACCAGGCAACAGTCCTGCGGATGCCAGTCTCGAACGTTTCAGCCGGCTTCCATCCCAACTCGCGTTCGAGTTTGCGCGCGTCGATAGCGTAACGCCGATCATGACCCGGCCGGTCCTTCACAAAGGTGATCTGTTCAGCGTAAGACCGATTGTCAGAGCGCGGCTTCAGTTCATCAAGAATGGCGCAGATTGTTCTGACCACTTCCAGGTTCGGCTTTTCGTTCCAACCACCTACGTTGTAAGTCTCGCCCAGCTCACCGTCTGCCAGCACGCGTCGGATAGCCGCGCAATGGTCCTTAACAAAAAGCCAGTCTCGGACTTGCTGCCCATCGCCGTAGATCGGCAGATCTTTGCCCGCCATGGCGTTGAGAATCACGAGCGGGATGAGCTTCTCGGGGAAATGATAAGGACCATAGTTGTTGCTGCAGTTCGTTGTTAGCACCGGGAAGCCATAGGTGTGGTGCCAAGCCCGAACGAGATGATCGGATGCTGCCTTGCTAGCCGAATACGGACTGTTAGGTTCGTAGGGATTGGTCTCCGCGAAGGGCGGGTCCTGGGGCAACAGGGAGCCGTAGACCTCGTCTGTGGAAACATGCAAGAAACGAAACGCTGCCTTGTCGGCCTCCAATAGTTGAGACCAATAGTTCCGCGTTGCCTCCAACAGATTAAAGGTACCGACTACGTTGGTCTGGATAAATTCGCCCGGGCCATCGATGGAACGGTCTACGTGCGACTCAGCCGCGAAGTTGATGACTGCGCGAGGCCGGTGCCTTTCCAAAAGTTCACTGACAACAGCCCTATCGCCGATATCCGCCTTGACGAAGATGTGTTCCGCTTTATCCGCCAGCGTTTTCAGCGTCTCCAGATTACCTGCATAAGTCAACTTGTCGACATTCACGACCGGCTCGTTCGATTGCGCGAACCAGTCCAGAACAAAATTACCGCCGATAAAGCCGGCGCCGCCGGTCACCAATATGGTCATGTCTATAATTTCTTGAAAAAGGCCGCCGTATACATCCCGACGTTATCAACAAAGGTTTGGCGATACACGCCAGACCGCTTCAATCGGATCATTCGTTTCAATGCCCCCCCGCGACGCGCCGACAGAAAAGCTTCCAAGACGGCCTGATTTTGGGGCACCAACCGGGGGGCGATGCGGCGAATACCGTCGACATTCTGATCAATCCATCCGCGTAGCTGGCCCTGCATGAGCTGTCGCAACCTCAGGATGCGCGCTAGCTTGCTATTATTGGAGCCAATCAAGTTTTGCCCATGCTGCCGGTATAGCAGCGATGGCTCCGCATCGTAGACCACCACGCCACCAGCAGCAGTCACCGCCACATACGTCCACCAGTCGTGCGCAACGACCTGAAGATCAGCGCCGGCCGCCATTACGATCTGCCGCGCCACTTGGTTGAACACCATGGTATTGCCGCCGCCAACGTTCTGCACAAGCGCGTTGCGGAAGTCCGGTGCCTGGCGGAACAATGGCGATAAGCCAATAACTTTTCCGGCCTCATTCACCAATGTGGTGCGAGAGCAGTATAGCCCCGGCGTCCCCATGGGCATCTGCTCAAGCTGTGCCAATGCGCGTGCAATTTTGTCTTTTTCCCAGATATCGTCTTGATCACAGTAGGCAAAACAATCAGCCTGAATTTCCGGGAGGCAGGCGATCGACAAAAAGTTTGCTGCGAAGCCGCGACCGGGACCAAGCACGATCTCCAGGCGATCCGCGCCCCAGCGAGCGCGATAAGCGGCTAGGATTTCATGGGTGCGATCCGTCGATCCGTCGTCCGATACCCATACCTTCCAGTTCTCATAGGTTTGCCCAGCAATAGAATCCAACTGCTGTTCAATAAACCGTTCGCCGTTGTAGGCGCAAAGCAATATCGCCACATGGAGATGTTTGTTTGGCCCGGAGCTTTGCTCTTCAATACTCACGACTTGTTAGCCTCTTTCTTCACCATCAACCAGCGAGGAGAGGCGAAACGCACCAGCGTACGATAAAGTGCGAGATAAACAATGGAAAAAAGCGCAACGAAACCCATCAGGACATATTCGTATTGCCAAAAACACACCGCCGGAATAACTGCCAGGGACGACAGGACCCATAAGTAGGGCGAAGTCATGGCATTGCGCTGTACTTTGTGCTTCGCTTCGGCTGAGCCGACCGCCCAACGAACCAGCCGCTTGTAAACCAGCATATGCAGGTGGACTCCATCCGGGACACCCGGAGAGCGCCCTCGTAACCAACGCTTTCGGTAAATTGAAAAAAGCGTTTCGAAAACTGGATAAATGCAGAGCAGCAACGGGAACCACGCGGACACGTCGGGGTGGCGGTAAAGCATCAGGACTGACAACTCGCCAACAAAGAAACCAATAAGATATGCGCCACCATCCCCCAAAAATATCAGGCCGCGCGGATAATTCCATATTAGAAAACCGCATATAGCCCCCACCATCCCGATGGACGCGACTACAATTAAGCGGTCACCAAGATAATAGGCAACGTAACCGAGGCCCGCCAATATCATTACGGATACAACAGCTGCCAAGCCGTTATACCCATCGATAATATTAATGGCATTTGAAGCGCCGCCAACGGCGATCATCGTGCAAATAATTGATATGGCCGTAAATTGCAATAACCAATCTATGCCTAAAATGTCGAGCCGCACCACTGCGGCACCCAACAACCAATAGCCAAGGCCGCCAGCGAGCATTGCAAGAAGTAAACGAACGATCGGCCTAACCGCCTTGGTCAGGTCTTCCGCCAAACCGCCGATGAACGCAGGCAAGCTAGAAGCCATAAGCAGCAACAACTGCTTTAGCAGGTAGGGTTCCCGCCATGCCACGACGCCACACACTACCAACATGGCCACAAACAATGAAACACCGCCAATCCGCGGCACAGGCCTGACATGGTATTTCTGTACACCAGTCATGTCGTGATCGCTCGTATATCGCGCATGCCAATGCCCGAAGCGCAGCGTCAGCAGCGTAAATACGCCCGAAGCAATAAAAGCGATTGACACATAAAGCATGAATGAACACCCACCCCGGGACTATTCGAAAATTTTTAGGGCTGGCGCAAGACCTCAAGAGACCGGAACCCACGTGGCAGGTCGGATTTCATCAGCTATCATTACCCCGTCAGATAGCTGGGCGATTTTACTTGGTTTTTGAAGCGTGTTGCCGGGCATCTTTACTTGCGTAATGTCACGGTTTCATGACCAACCTTCGTCGTTCCCGCTTTTTCTCCATTCTGCTCAACGGTTCCGTCGGCTTGTTACCGGTGATGCTTGTGGCGACTTCCCAGGGTGGCAGCGCCCTATTTTATGGGGCCATTGCAGTCAGCCTCGCCGCGATCTCCTGTCTTCCCGCTCCGTCGGACGGCAGTCTACGGGGCTATAGGGCGTTGGCGATTTGCCTCGTTGTGACCTTGGCCGCTGTGGTGGCCAGCCAAGCCGCCCACCATTTCGCGTCCGGGTCCGGCTCGGAGTTTGAGCGCGCTGGCCGACTAGTGCTCGGTGTTCTTCTCTGCCTGGCCGCCTTCCGACGCTTTGACACTCGGGATTTGCAATACCCCCTCCTCGGATTCGGTGCGGCCGCTTGGGTAGCCACCTATACGGTGATGAAGCTAGCCTGGGAGTCGGGAAGCCGTCCCGAAACGGAGGAATACAACGCAGTGGGTTACGGCAACCTACTGCTGCTGTTTGCCGTGCTGGTCGTATTTTCACTCAGTTGGCGCCTGACCCGCTGTGCGCGAATCGAGGCTGCCGTCAAAGTCGTCACTGCCGCCGCGGCATTCTATGGTTTCGTCCTTACCCAAACGCGCACCGGCTGGATGGCAGTTCCGGTCTTCATCCTGATCGGTGTAGCGCTTTTCGCTCACAAGGCGGGACGACGCAAAGCGATTGTGTCTTGTTTCGCAGCGCTCGCCGTCGCCGCAGGGGTGGGCGCCGGCAGTTCCGCCCTCCGTCAGCGCGTTGAAATGGGGGTTTCCGAAGTGCTTAAATGCGAGATTGCCCCACTGACTGACAGTTCGATGTGCG
>Ga0256911_1000201_pt1 | contig 20070 bp, 16 predicted proteins | sample MC6MC0764MT_FD_190197 | JGI IMG/M metagenome (GOLD analysis project Ga0256911, IMG submission 190197) | Metatranscriptome of enriched soil aggregate microbial communities from Iowa State University, Ames, United States - MC6-MC0764-MT... | ecosystem: Environmental > Terrestrial > Soil >...
AACCGCAACGACCGACAAGGCACCCAAGCAGGTCGCCGTCAACGACATCGGATCTGCTGAGGACTTTCTTGCCGCGGTCGAAAAGACGCTGAAGTTCTTCAACGACGGAGACCTCATCGAAGGAACCGTCGTCAAGATCGACCGCGACGAGGTCCTCCTCGACGTCGGTTACAAGACCGAGGGTGTCATCCCCTCGCGCGAGCTTTCCATCAAGCACGACGTCGACCCCACGGAGGTCGTCGAGGTCGGCGACACCGTCGAGGCGCTCGTTCTCCAGAAGGAGGACAAAGAAGGTCGCCTCATCCTGTCCAAGAAGCGTGCTCAGTACGAGCGTGCCTGGGGCGACGTCGAGAAGATCAAAGACGCTGACGGCGTCGTCACCGGTACCGTCATCGAGGTCGTCAAGGGCGGCCTCATCGTCGACATCGGTCTTCGTGGCTTCCTTCCCGCATCGCTCATCGAGCTCCGCCGTGTGCGCGACCTCACGCCGTACCTCGGCCAGGAGATCGAGGCGAAGATCCTCGAGCTCGACAAGAACCGCAACAACGTCGTGCTGTCGCGTCGTGCGCTTCTCGAGCAGACCCAGTCGGAGAGCCGCACCACGTTCCTGAACAACCTGCACAAGGGTCAGGTCCGCAAGGGTGTCGTGTCGTCGATCGTCAACTTCGGCGCATTCGTCGACCTGGGTGGCGTCGACGGTCTCGTCCACGTCTCCGAGCTCTCGTGGAAGCACATCGAGCACGCTTCCGAGGTCGTCGAGGTCGGACAGGAAGTCACCGTCGAGATCCTCGAGGTCGACCTCGACCGCGAGCGCGTGTCGCTCTCGCTCAAGGCGACTCAGGAAGACCCGTGGCAGGTGTTCGCCCGTACCCACGCGATCGGTCAGGTCGCACCGGGCAAGGTCACGAAGCTCGTTCCGTTCGGTGCGTTCGTTCGCGTCGCAGACGGCATCGAGGGCCTCGTGCACATCTCGGAGCTGTCCGGCAAGCACGTCGAGCTCGCAGAGCAGGTCGTCTCGGTCGGCGACGAGGTGTTCGTCAAGGTCATCGACATCGACCTCGAGCGTCGCCGCATCAGCCTCTCGCTGAAGCAGGCGAACGAGGGCGTCGACCCCGAGGGCACCGAGTTCGACCCGGCGCTCTACGGAATGCTCACCGAGTACGACGACCAGGGCAACTACAAGTACCCGGAGGGCTTCGACTCGGAGACCAACGAGTGGAAGGAAGGCTTCGAGTCCCAGCGCGAGAAGTGGGAGCAGGACTACGCTGCAGCCCAGGCTCGCTGGGAAGCTCACAAGAAGCAGGTCGCGAAGGGTCTCGAAGAGGCCGCTACGGACTCCACTTCCTCGTCCTCGTCGACGGGTGGTTCGTCCTTCACGAGCGAGACCGCCGGTGGCGGAACCCTCGCCGACGACGAGTCGCTCGCCGCTCTGCGCGAGAAGCTCAGCTCGAACTCCTAAGCGTGTTCAGCAAAACGGCCGGTCCTTCGGGACCGGCCGTTTCGGCGTTGTCGGGCGCACGGGACGCCCGCCACCCGACGGTTAGCATGGGGGAGTGCAGCTGATCGGACTCACCGGAGGAATTGCATCCGGCAAATCGACAATCGCCCGCCGTCTCGCTGAACGCGGCGCGGTCGTCGTGGATGCGGACCTCATCGCGCGCGAGGTCGTCGAGCCGGGCCGGCCGGCCCTCGCGGCGATCGCCGAAAGGTTCGGATCCGGTGTCCTCCATCCGGACGGGAGCCTGAACCGCCCCGCGCTCGGCGCCATCGTCTTCACCGACGAGGATGCGCGGCTGGCGCTGAACGCGATCACCCACCCGGCCGTTCTCCGTGCCTCGACGGCGCGGTTCGACGAGGCCGCTGCCGCCGATCCGGATGCAGTCGTGGTCTACGACGTGCCGCTCCTCGTCGAGTCGGCGAACGAATACCCCTTCGATCTCGTCGTGGTCGCCCACGCGTCGGCGGAGACCCGTGTTCAACGCCTTGTCGCCCTCCGTGGGATGGATCCCGCCGAGGCGGAGCGACGGATTCGGTCGCAGGCGACGGATGACGAACGGCTGGCGGTCGCCGACGTCGTCATCGACACGGACGGAGACCTGGGCGACACGATCGCCCAGACGGACGCGCTCTGGGATCGATTGACCCAGTCCTCGCGGTGATTGCCGGGCGGCTTTCGCCCAGAGCGCACACCGGCTCGAGTGTCGGTGGCGCTGCCTAGAATTGAACCCATGCAACCAACGCGCGCCGTCCGTCCCTTCGAGGTCGTGAGCGAGTACACGCCGAGCGGGGACCAGCCGCAGGCGATCGCCGACCTCGCCTCCCGCATCAACGCGGGGGAGACGGATGTGGTGCTGCTGGGAGCCACGGGAACAGGCAAGTCTGCGACCACGGCTTGGCTCATCGAACAGGTGCAGCGTCCCACTCTGGTGCTCGCTCACAACAAGACGCTCGCCGCCCAGCTGGCCAACGAGTTCCGCGAGCTGCTGCCCAACAACGCCGTCGAGTACTTCGTCTCGTACTACGACTACTACCAGCCCGAGGCCTACGTTCCTCAGACGGACACCTTCATCGAGAAGGACTCGTCCATCAACTCCGAGGTCGAGCGGCTGCGTCACTCCACGACCAACTCGCTGCTCAGCCGGCGCGACGTCGTGGTCGTCTCGACCGTCTCGTGCATCTACGGCCTCGGTGCCGCGGAGGAGTATCTCGAGGCGATGGTCGCCCTGCAGGTCGGCGAGAACGTCGGCCGTGACAAACTCATCCGTCGGTTCGTCGGCATGCAGTACGAACGCAACGACGTCGACTTCTCGCGCGGCAAGTTCCGTGTGCGCGGCGACACGATCGAGATCATCCCGGTGTACGAAGAGCACGCCGTGCGCATCGAGCTCTTCGGCGACGAGATCGAGGCGATCTACACGCTTCACCCTCTCACCGGCGAGATCATCTCGAAGGTCGACGCCGTCTCGATCTTCCCTGCGACTCACTACGCCGCGAGCCCCGCGACCATGCAGCGCGCGATCGGCACCATCCAGACCGAGCTCCACGACAGGTTGGTCGAACTCGAACGCGAGGGAAAGCTGCTCGAAGCGCAACGGCTGAGGATGCGCACGCAGTTCGACATCGAGATGATGGAACAGATCGGCTTCTGCTCCGGTATCGAGAACTACTCACGGCACATCGACGGCCGGCAGCCGGGAGAAGCGCCGAACTGCCTGCTCGACTACTTCCCTGACGACTTCCTCGTCGTGATCGACGAATCCCATGTCACGGTGCCGCAGATCGGCGCGATGTACGAGGGCGACTCGTCGCGCAAGCGAACTCTCGTCGAGCACGGGTTCCGGCTGCCCAGCGCGCTCGACAACCGTCCGCTGCGCTGGAACGAGTTCAAAGACCGCGTCGGTCAGACCGTCTATCTCTCCGCCACCCCGGGCCGCTACGAGATGGGCATCGCCGACGGCGTGGTCGAGCAGATCATCCGTCCGACCGGTCTCATCGACCCCGAGATCGTGGTCAAGCCCACCAAGGGACAGATCGACGACCTCCTCGAGGAGATCCGGCAGCGCGTCGAGCGTGACGAGCGCGTGCTCGTCACGACACTGACCAAGAAGATGGCGGAAGAGCTCACCGACTTCCTGGCGGAGGCGGGCGTGAAGGTGCGGTATCTCCACTCGGATGTGGACACCCTCCGCCGTGTCGAGCTCTTGACGGAGCTCCGTGCCGGTCTGTACGACGTCCTCGTCGGCATCAACCTGCTGCGAGAAGGTCTCGACCTTCCGGAGGTGTCGCTGGTCGCCATCCTCGACGCCGACAAGGAGGGCTTCCTGCGCTCCTCGACCTCGCTCATCCAGACCATCGGACGAGCCGCCAGAAACGTCTCCGGTCAGGTGCACATGTACGCGGATGTACTGACCGACTCGATGAAGAACGCCATCGAGGAGACCGATCGGCGCCGCGAAAAGCAGGTCGAATACAACCGCGTCAACGGGATCGATCCGACTCCGCTGCGCAAGCGCATCGCCGACATCACGGATGTGCTCGCGCGTGAGGGCGCAGACACAGCCAAGATGCTCGCAGGCCGCGAGGCCCGCAAGAAGAGCCCGACTCCGAACCTTCGCAAGGGCGGGATCGCGGCGAACGGCGCCAACGAGCTCGAGTCCCTCATCGCCGACCTGAATGAGCAGATGCTGCAGGCAGCGGGTGAGCTGAAATTCGAGCTCGCCGCCCGACTGCGGGATGAGCTCGGCGACCTCAAACGAGACCTCCGCCAGATGGAGAAGGCGGGCCACCTCGGCTGAACCCCGGCTGAACCCACAGTCGGTGCGAGCGCGCTACGGTGGCATGGTGGGCTGGACGACGGTGGCAGATCGGTGACGCGGTGAGACGCCATCGTCTGCTCATCGTGTGCTCCACGCTGTTGCTGGTCGTCATCGCCGCGATCGCCCTCCAAGGCGTACCAGCCTTCGGGCCGATGGTGTGGACGCCCACCTGGACGCAGCCGACCGCACCCGCGGTGATCAGGAGCAATGTCGCCTCGGTGACACCAGAACCGCATCCTCCCGGCCACACCACCGTCATCGATCTCTCGTGGGTCCTCGTTCTCGCGGCGGCCATCGTCCTGGCCGTCATCGGCGCGCTGGTGTGGCGTGCGCTGCGCCGACGCGCGAAGACGGCCGAACGGGAGAGGACCGTCGCGCTCGTCGGCGGACTCGGCGACGAGATCGTGCCCGCCGCCGAACCGGATGCGCCGCAGGTTCGCCGAGGACTCGACCGGGCGCTCGACGTGCTGACCGAGACGAGACATCCACGGGACGCGATCGAGCGGGCTTGGCTCGGACTCCAGGAAGCCGCAGAGGAGTCCGGCGTGCGTCGCCTGCCGGCGGAGACGCCCGGTGAGTTCACCGCGCGCATCCTCGGCCGGGTCGGAGCCGATCGGGGTGCGGCGTCCGTTCTTCTCGATCTGTACCTCAGGGCTCGTTTCAGCGACTCGCCCGTCACCGACACCCACGTGGATTCCGCGCGGCGTGCGCTCGAATCGTTGCGTGCATCCTGGAGCGGTTCCGAATCGGGTCGTCCCCGATGAGCGGTCAACTCGGTCGCCGTGCGCTGCTCTCCCCACCCCACCGATCACGCGTGATCTGGTGCGCGATCCTCGGCCTGCTGGTCGGGGTCGGCTCCTGGTTCTTCGGCATCGATCCGCCGCACGCCATCGGACTCGGCATCGCGATCGGATCACTCGCCCTGTGCATCGCGCTCATCGGAGACCAATCCCGGGCCGATTGGGCGCGGCCGGCCGCAGAGCAGCGCGACGGAGCCCGACGGGATGTCGTGCAGCTGGGCTGGGCGCTTCAGTCCCGGCGTCACGGCGTGGCACCCGAGGCTGTGCGACGGCTCCGCTCTCTGACCCAGCGCGTGCTGGAACTCCACGGGCTCGACCTCGACATCGAGGCCGACGGGCCGGAGATCGAGCGGATACTCGGGTCTTCCGTGCTCGGCACGATCCGTCGAGGGGCGGAGTCACCGACACCGTCGAACTACGAGACAGCACTGCGGCAGTTGGAACGGGTGGCCGAGGCGCCGCCTGGGCGGCTTCCGCCCGCACACGAGACCCGGCCCGAGAAGGAGACGAACGATGCCCACTGACCCGATTCGCACTGACCCGCTGTCCACCCGCCCGACCACGGAGGGTGCGGCGCTCTCGGTGCCCGAGATCGCGGAACTGAGTGCGGCCATCATTTCGCGGGTCGGCACGGTGGTCGTCGGGATGCGTCCCGCACTCGAGCTTGCACTCGCCACCGTTCTCGCGGGTGGTCACGTGCTGTTCGAGGATGTGCCCGGTCTCGGCAAGACACTGGCCGCCCGGAGCATCGCGTCGGCGATCGGGCTCGACTTCCGTCGGCTGCAGTGCACGCCCGACCTGCTTCCCGCCGACATCACCGGGTCGTTCGTCTACGTTCCCTCGTCGGGGGAGTTCTCTTTCCGGCCCGGGCCGATCTTCACGGGTCTGTTCCTCGCCGACGAGATCAACCGCACATCGCCGAAGACGCAGTCGGCACTCCTCGAGGCGATGGCCGAAGGGCAGGTGACGGTCGAAGGGCAGAGCTTCCCGCTGCCACGACCCTTCCACGTCATCGCGACATCGAACCCGATCGAGTACGAGGGCACGTACGCACTGCCGGAAGCGCAACTGGACAGGTTCATGGTGCGGTTGGCGGTCGGCTATCTGGATGCCGGCGGTGAGAGCGAGGTGCTGCTCGCGCGCGTGGGCCGTCGTCAGGAGCGAGCATCCGTAGAGCCGGTGATCGACTCCTCGACACTCCGGGCAATGCAGGCGGGTGTGGAGGCGGTGGACGTCGATCCGGACATCGCCGCCTACTGTGTCGCCCTAGCCTCGGCCACACGACGGCACCGGTCGGTGGACGTCGGCGCTTCTCCGCGAGGGTCCCAGGGACTTCTGCTCGTCGCGCGGGCACGAGCTGTGATGGCGGGCCGAGAATTCGTCATCCCCGATGATGTGAAAGCCGTGGCGGCACCCGTGCTCGCGCATCGGCTCACGCTGACGGTCCAAGCGTGGACGAGCGGGATGCTCGCGAGCCAGGTGGTCGCGGAAGTCGTGAACTCGGTGCCCGGTCCACCGGTGGTGGGATCGCGCGAACGCGCAGTCGATGACCACGTCACCACGCCAGGGGTGTGAGCGTGAGCACCGGGAGCGACTCCGCGGCGTCGGGCGGACGAGTGACGGCCGGAGAAGCGGCAGACGGAGAACAGGAGCCGGCTCCGCCCGCGACCGTATTCGCACGGCCCTGGGTGCTGAATCCGAGCGTCGTGGCCGCGGCGGTCGTCGCGACCGTCTGCCTGGTCGCGGGGTTCACGACCGCACGAGTGGACCTGGCGCTCGTCGGGGTGCCGCTTGCGGTCGCCGTCGCTCTGGCGTGGGAGAGGCGGCCGGGTGCGACAGTGGGGGTCGGCGTTCGCACGGCGGTCGAGACGACCGGAGGAGAGAACGAAGCGTCCCGCGCGACCGCGATCGTCGAGGTCACCGTCGACGACCCGACGGATGCGGTCGAGCTGCGGCTGGCGCTGCGTGGACAGGCTCCGGCGGATGTGGTGGTGTCCGTGAGATCCGCCGCACGAATCGTCGGATCTCTGCGTCTCGCGCACTCCGGCCCGCAACGTCTGGTCACCGCGGAAGTCCGCACGCTCGGCGCCGACGCGTCCATCGTGTCCGAGCCGACGGCGCCGAACAGCTCCGACCGCGTCGTGCATCCGCGCCCTGTCAGCATCCGTAGCCTGCCTCTGCCGGCCAGGCTGATCGGACTCACCGGTCCGCATGCGTCGGCGCGCGCGGGAGACGGCGGCGAGTTCCGCGATGTCGATCGATTCGCGCCCGGCGACCGGCTGCGTCGCATCGACTGGAAGGCGACGGCGCGGCGTGCCCAGTCGCCGGGCGACCTGTTCGTGCGCCGCACGATGGCGACATCGGACGCGGCGGTACAGCTGGTGGTCGACAGCCGCGACGACCTGACGGCGCGCGTCGCGGAGTGGGCGGCCGTGCATCCCGAGCCGGCTGTATCGTCTCAGGATGTCGCACGAGAGGCGGCTATATCGCTCGCCACCGCGTACAGCGCCGCGGGTGACAGGGTCGGTTTCGACGACCTGACGGACGCTTCCCGCCAGATACCGCCGCGCGCCGGCCGCAGGCATCTCCAGCGAGTGCAACGGGCTGTGGCTCTCACCGGGCCGCGCGGAGTGGTGAGTGACCGGGTCCGCGCACCGGTGCTCGCTCCGGGGGCTCTCGTCTACGTGATGTCGACCTTCCTCGACGAGCAGGCTCTCCGGCTCGCGCTCACCTGGCGAGCGGGCGGGCACCGGGTGATCGCGGTGGATGTGCTTCCCGGCACCGACAGCGGCGGACTCGCTCAGCGTGAGATTCTCGCCTTCCGCACCGTGATGCTCGAACGCGAGCTGCGCTTCCAGAGACTGGCGGCCGCCGGTGTCGACCTGATGCGCTGGCAGAACGGCGCTGGGGACGAGCGGAACGCCACTCTTCGCGAGCTCAGCAGACCGAGGCGGACGAGATGAGCCGACCCGATGTGGCACGACCCGAGCTCGGCCTCCTGCTTCCGGGCTGGAGTGTGCGGGTGCTCTTCGGGCTCGTCGCCGTGGCGCTGTGTCTCGCCGTGGCGCAGCCCGGATTCTGGCTGTCGATCGCCCTGCTGCTGACTGTCGCCTCGGTCGCCGTTCCGCGCACACTCGCGCCGTGGTTCCTGATCGGCGTTCTCGCCTTCACGGTTCTCCTCCGCCCGCAGTCGTCGACGGACTGGCGCGTGTACGTCGTGATCGCGGGTGCGCACCTGCTTCATGTGCTCGGTTCGTGGATGCTCGTCGTCCGGCCCTCGAGTTCCCTGCAGCCCGCGGCGCTGTGGCCGAGCATCCGACGTCTCCTGCTCATCCAGGCACCTGTCCAGGTGATCGCGGCCGGCGCGTTGCTGCTCTCCGGTGCCGTTCAGGGACGCTCGCTCGTGCCGCTCGCGGTCGTCGCGGGAGCGGGGATTCTCGCCGTCACACTCGTGCTCGCGGCTCCGCTCGTGCGTCGACCCCCGACCTGAGGTTGCAATGTCGGTGGTGCTGCGTAGACTCGCGGCGAGCCGGGCCGACCCTCGGTGACGGTACGACTGCGACCGTCGACCTGAGCCGATACAATCGAACATAGCTTCGATGCGCGGTGGGCGAACACGACCCGGCATCGCCGATGAGTAGCGGAGAATTGATCGAGTGAGTATCAACAAGGTGACCGGATCCCACCTGAGCGTCCGGGGAGCGCGCGTGCACAACCTGCACAACGTCGACCTCGAGATCCCGCGGGATTCGATGGTCGTTTTCACCGGTCTCTCCGGTTCGGGAAAGTCCTCGCTCGCATTCGACACCATCTTCGCGGAGGGGCAGCGTCGCTACGTCGAGTCGCTGTCGGCCTACGCCCGGCAGTTCCTCGGTCAGGTCGACCGTCCCGACGTCGACTTCATCGAGGGACTGAGTCCGGCGGTCTCCATCGACCAGAAGTCCACCAACCGCAACCCGCGTTCGACGGTCGGCACGATCACCGAGATCTACGACTACATGCGTCTGCTGTGGGCCCGCATCGGCATTCCGCACTGTCCTGTCTGCGGTGAGCCCATCCAGCGCCAGACGGTTCAGCAGATCGCCGACCAGCTGATGGAGCTCGAGGAGCGCACTCGCTATCAGATCGTCAGCCCCGTGGTTTCCCAGAAGAAGGGTGAGTTCGTCGACCTCTTCAAGGAGCTGGCGGCTGCGGGCTTCTCGCGCGCGCTCGTCGACGGAGAGCAGATCCAGCTCAGCGAGCCGCCGACACTCAAGAAGCAGTACAAGCACGACATCTCGGTGATCGTCGACCGCCTGGTGGCAGGACCGGACATCCTCGGCCGGCTCACCGACTCTCTGGAGACCGCTCTCCGCCTCACCGACGGGCTCGTTCAGGTCAATTTCGTCGACCTCGAAGGCAAGGATGCCTGGCGCAATTTCAGCGAGAAGCTGTCGTGCCCGAACGGTCACCCCATCCAGCTCACCGAGATCGAACCGCGTACCTTCTCGTTCAACGCCCCGTTCGGCGCCTGCCCGGAGTGCTCGGGTCTCGGAACCCGGATGTCGGTGGACGAAGACCTTCTTCTCGGCGACGACGACCTCAGCATCGCCGAGGGCGTCATCATCCCGTGGACGACACAGGGCAAAGGCCTCTTCCAGTACTACGAGAAGCTGCTCGACGGACTCTCGCGCGACCTCAAGTTCTCTCTCAAGACACCCTGGCGAAAGCTCAGTCCCGAGGTGCGCAACGCCGTCATGCGCGGCGACAACTTCGAGGTGAAGGTCAAGTGGAAGAACCGCTACGGCCGTGAGATGAGCTACACCTCGGGCTTCGAGGGTGTCGTGCCGTACATCGAGCGCCAGTACGCACAGGCTGAGACCGACACGCAGCGTGCGCGATGGGCGGAGTACCTCCGCGAGGTGCCGTGCCCCGTGTGCGCCGGCAAGCGGCTCAAGCCGGAGGTGCTCTCGGTGCTGGTGCACGGCTCGAGCATCGCCGACGCCGCAGAGCTGAGCCTGACCGAGGCGCGCTCGTTCATGGAGAAACTCCACCTCACTCCTCGCGAGGAGAAGATCGCGGCGCAGGTGCTCCGCGAGATCAAGGTGCGACTCGACTTCCTCATCCAGGTCGGCCTCAACTACCTCAATCTGTCACGCGCTGCCGCCACGCTCTCGGGCGGTGAGGCGCAGCGCATCCGTCTGGCGACCCAGATCGGCTCGGGCCTCACCGGCGTGCTCTACGTGCTCGATGAGCCGAGCATCGGACTCCACCAGCGCGACAACCGCCGTCTGATCGAGACGCTGATCGCCCTGCGCGACCTCGGCAACACGCTGATCGTCGTGGAGCACGACGAAGACACCATCCGCACGGCGGACTGGATCGTCGACATCGGTCCCGGCGCCGGCGTCAACGGGGGTCACGTCGTCCACTCCGGCTCGTACGACGATCTTCTCGACAACACCGACTCTTTGACCGGCGACTACCTCGCGGGACGTCGAGAGATCGAGACGCCGTCCAAGCGACGCAAGATCGACAAGAAACGGATGATCTCGGTGGTGGGCGCGGAAGCGAACAACCTCAAGAAGGTCACGGTCGATTTTCCGCTCGGCACGTTCGTCGCGGTCACCGGTGTCAGCGGTTCGGGTAAGTCGTCACTCGTCAACGACATCCTGTATCGGGTGCTGGCCAACAAGCTGAACGGCGCACGCAAGCTGCCGGGCAAGCATAAGACGGTGACGGGTCTGGACAACCTCGACAAGGTCGTCCACGTCGACCAGGCGCCGATCGGTCGCACGCCGCGATCCAACCCGGCCACATACACGGGAGTGTTCGACCGCATCCGTACGCTGTTCTCGGAGACGATGGAGGCGAAGGCCCGTGGTTACCTCCCCGGCCGGTTCAGCTTCAACGTCAAGGGCGGCCGCTGCGAGGCGTGCGCTGGTGACGGAACCATCAAGATCGAGATGAACTTCCTTCCCGACGTGTACGTGGCCTGCGAGGTGTGCGGGGGAGCGCGGTACAACCGCGACACCCTGTCGGTGCACTACAAGGGCAAGAACATCGCCGAGGTGCTCGACATGCCGATCAGCGAGGCGGCGGAGTTCTTCGAGCCGATCTCGTCCATCCACCGATTCTTGAAGACCCTCGTCGACGTCGGACTCGGATACGTGCGTCTCGGACAGAGCGCGACGACACTCTCGGGCGGAGAGGCGCAGAGGGTCAAGCTGGCCACCGAGCTGCAGCGACGCTCGAACGGGCGGAGCGTCTATGTGCTCGACGAGCCGACGACGGGTCTGCACTTCGAAGACGTGCGTAAACTGCTGCTCGTGCTGAACGGGCTTCTCGACAAAGGCAACACCGTCATCGTCATCGAGCACAATCTCGACGTCATCAAGTCGGCCGACTGGATCATCGACATGGGTCCCGAGGGCGGCGCGGGAGGCGGAACGGTCATCGCGACGGGTACACCGGAGCAGGTCGCCGATGCACCGGGCAGCCACACGGGATACTTCCTGAAGGAGATCCTCCAGGGGGCGGACAGCGCTCGAGGCGCAGCGTAGATGCGCCGGCTCGGAGGCTAGACGGTGGCAGATACCGTCAGCTACCGGCCGAAGGCGGGGGAGATCCCGACCCAGCCGGGTGTGTACCGATTCCGTGACGCCAACCGTCGCGTGCTCTATGTCGGCAAGGCCAAGAACCTGCGTGCGCGTCTCAGCAACTACTTCCAGCCGCTCCGGAGCCTGCACGAACGCACTCGTCGAATGGTCACGACGGCGTCCTCCGTGGAATGGACGGTCGTAGCGAGCGAGTTCGAGGCGCTCCAGCTCGAGTACACGTGGATCAAGGAGTTCAATCCTCCGTTCAACGTGCAGTTCCGTGACGACAAGTCGTACCCGTACCTCGCGGTGACGCTCGGCGACACCATCCCCCGGGTCATGGTCACCCGCAACCGCGGTCAGAAGGATGCGCGGTACTTCGGCCCGTACACGAAGGTGTGGGCGATCCGCGACACCGTGGACCTCATGCTCAAGGCGTTCCCGATGCGCAGCTGCTCCGACGGCGTGTACCGCCGTGCAGAGCTCACGGGACGCCCGTGTCTGCTGGGCGACATCGGCAAGTGCGCGGCGCCGTGCGTCGGTCGGATCAGTCCGGAGGACCATCGCGAGCTGGCCGAAGACTTCGTGTCGTTCATGGCGGGAAACGACACGCAGTACATCCGCGTGATGACCGACCGCATGAAAGACGCCGCGAGCAAACAGGACTATGAGGCGGCGGCGCGGCACCGGGATGCGGTGCAGGCGCTCGAGGCGGCCATGGGCAAGAGCGCGGTGGTGCTCCCAGACAGCGTTGACGCCGATGTCTTCGGCATCGCCCACGATGAGCTGGCCGCAGCCGTCCAGCAGTTCATCGTCCGGGGCGGCCGGATCCGAGGCGTGCGCAGCTGGGTGGTCGACAAAGAACTCGACGTCGCGCTCGGCGAGCTGGTGGAGACCGTGGTGCAGAACGCCTATGAGGGCTCGGATGCGCCGCCTCGCGAGATCCTCGTGCCGGAGCTTCCCGAAGACGCGGCAGAGCTCGAGGAATGGCTGACCGAACGCCGTCGTGAGGTGGGCGATCCCTCGGCGCCGCGTGGTGTGCTGGCGGGTCGGGTCGCCATGCGCGTCGCACAGCGCGGTGACAAGGCGGCGCTGGCTCAGACCGTCGAGATGAACGCCAAGAACGCGCTCGTGCTCTACAAGACCCGGCGCAGCTCCGACTTCGTTGCACGATCCAAGGCGCTCAACGACATCCAGGACGCTCTCGGCATGACCGATGCGCCGCTCCGCATGGAGTGCTACGACGTGTCGCATCTCAGCGGCACGAACATCGTCGCGTCGATGGTCGTGTTCGAAGACGGCCTTCCGCGCAAAGATCAGTACCGGCGTTTCAGCATCCCGGAGTCGACCGACGACACCGAGTCGATCTACCAGGTCATCTCGCGGAGGCTCGCGTACCTCAAGAACCCCGAGCTCGATGCCGTCGACGCGGATGCATCCGACGCTGACTCGGCCGTGGGCTCGGATGAGGACGCGCCCGAGCGCGATCTGCCCGAGGCGGATGCGGTCGACCCCGGCAGCGACGTCGATGCCGAGCTTGAGGCGGCTGCCGAGAAGCGGCGCAAGAAGTTCTCGTATCCGCCGAACCTGCTCATCGTCGACGGCGGTCAGCCTCAGGTCGCCGCTGCCCGGCGAGCGCTCGAGGAGTCGGGCGTTCAGGGAATCCAGTTGGCGGGCATCGCCAAGCGGCTCGAGGAGATCTGGCTTCCGGACTCCGATTTCCCGGTGATCCTTCCGCGCAACAGCGACGCGCTGTTCCTCATCCAGCGCATCCGTGATGAAGCCCACCGGTTCGCGATCACCTATCAGCGCAACCGCCGCCGACGCGACATCTCGTCCGTTCTCGGCGAGATCCCCGGTCTCGGTCCATCGCGGGTCAAGGAGCTGCTCAAGCACTTCGGATCGGTCACACAGCTGAGAAAGGCTACGCCGGAGCAGATCGCCGAGGTGCGCGGTATCGGACCTTCGCTCGCGCGCACCATCCACGAGAGACTCACCAGTCGATAGGCTTGGGGCCACCCCCGAGCTGAGGAGCGACATCCATGACCACCGACAACGAGCAGCAGGAAGTGCTGATCGTCACTGGGATGTCGGGGGCCGGCCGTTCGACGGTCGCCAACGCGCTCGAAGACCTCGACTGGTACGTGGTCGACAACCTTCCGCCCCAGATGCTCCGGCCGTTGATCGAGCTCGCGAACCGCGCCGGTTCGACACTGCCGAAGATCGCGGCGGTGGTGGACGTACGGGGCCGCAACTTCTTCACCGATCTCCGTGAGCTGATCCAGAGCCTTCGCGAGGGCACGAAGGTTCGCGTTCTCTTCCTGGAGGCGACGGATGCGGCGCTCGTACGCCGATTCGAGGCCGTGCGCCGACCGCATCCTCTGCAGGGCGACGGCACCATCCTCGATGGGATCGTGTCGGAACGGGCGCGTCTGCGGGAGATCCGCGAGGCCAGCGACATCATCGTCGACACCTCCGATCTGAACATCCATCAGCTGGCCACGAACATCACCGAGACCTTCGCTGCCGAGAACACCGCGGGCGTACAGGTGACGCTGATGAGCTTCGGCTTCAAGTACGGACTCCCGCCCGATGCCGACATGGTCGCCGACGCCCGCTTCCTCCCGAACCCGTTCTGGAATGCGGAACTGCGCCCGTTCACCGGACTCGATGACGTCGTGCGGGACTACGTGCTCGAACAGAACGGCGCGGACGAGTTCATCGACGGATACGTCGCAGCGCTTCGCCCCGTGATCGCCGGCTATCAGAGGGAGAACAAACGGCACGCGCTCTTCGCGATAGGCTGCACGGGCGGAAAACACCGCTCGGTGGCGATTGCGGAAGAGCTCGCCATCCGTTTGTCAGATCTCCCAGGGATAGCGGTGAACACAAAACACCGTGATCTCGGCCGTGAATAACCCGGCCGCTTGAACATCCGGCCCGACTCAGGCCGACCAAAGAAAAGGAAACCGATTGGCTCTCACCGCCGACGTCAAAGACGAACTCACGAAGGTCGAGGTCAGCAAGACCACGGTCCGGGCCGCCGAACTCGCTACCATCCTCCGGTTCTCGGGTGGTCTGCACCTCATCAGCGGCCGTATCGCCGTCGAGAGCGAGCTCGACACCCCTGAGCTCGCACGTCGGGTACGAAAAGACCTGGCGGAGTTGTACGGCGTGCGCAGCGAGGTCTCGGTGATCTCGGCCTCAGGTCTGCGACGGACCAGTCAGTACCTCGTCCGGGTTCTCGACGGCGGAGAGACGCTGGCACGGCAGACGGGCCTGCTGGATGCGCGCCGTCGCCCGATCCGTGGGCTCCCCAACCGCCTGACGACGGGTTCGCGCGAAGAGCTCGCCGCGGTGTGGAGAGGCGCCTTCCTGGCGCACGGATCGCTCACCGATCCCGGCCGCTCGGCCGCCCTCGAGGTGACCTGCCCGGGTAACGAGTCGGCCATGGCCCTCGTCGGCGCAGCGGGACGACTCGGTGTGGCAGCGAAGGCCCGCGAGGTGCGCGGTGTCCACCGTGTGGTCATCCGCGACGGCGACGCCATCAGCGCCATGCTCGTCAACATGGGGGCTCTCAAGACGGTCGAGAACTGGGAGCAGCTGCGACAGCGGCGCGAGGTGCGTGCCACCGCCAACCGACTGGTGAACTTCGACGATGCCAACCTCAGGCGTTCCGCGCAGGCGGCTGTCGCTGCGTGCGCCCGGGTCGAGCGCGCCCTCGAGATCCTCGCCGACGACGTGCCGGAGCACCTTCGCTACGCGGGGGAGCTGCGACTCAACTTCCGTGACTCGAGCCTCGACGAGCTGGGTCACCACGCCGACCCGCCCATGACGAAGGACGCGGTCGCAGGACGCATCCGCCGTCTCCTGGCCATGGCCGACAAGAAGGCCGTGGATCTCGGCATCCCGGGAACCGAAGCGAACCTCCCCGCCGACCTCGACGAGGTGTAGCGTCCGGGAAGCAACCGCTCGTCTCTGCGGTTGCGATCAGTAGACTGGATAAGTCGCTCGAAGCCCGGTACGAACCGCTCGCGCCGGGATCCATATGAGGAGATGAGTAATGGCTGACTACACGCTCGCAGACCTTCCGTACGATTACTCGGCGCTTGAGCCGAACATCAGCGGAAGGATCATGGAGCTGCACCATGACAAGCATCACAAGGCATACGTCGATGGTGCCAACACCGCCCTCGTCAAGCTCGCCGAGGCGCGCGACGCCGACGACCTGACGTACGTCAACAAGCTGCAGAAAGACCTGGCCTTCAACCTGGCCGGTCACGTGAACCACACGGTGTTCTGGACCAACCTGTCTCCCGACGGCGGCGACAAGCCCACCGGTGAGCTCGCTGCGGCCATCGACGAGTTCTTCGGCTCCTTCGACAAGTTCCGCGCGCACTTCACCGCATCCGCGCTCGGAATCCAGGGCTCCGGATGGTCGATCCTCGCGTGGGACTCGCTGGGTCAGAAGCTCATCATCGAGCAGCTGTACGACCACCAGGGCAACCTCGCGGCAGCCACGGTTCCGCTCCTCCTGCTCGACATGTGGGAGCACGCGTTCTACCTCGACTACGTGAATGTGAAGGCGGACTACGTCAAGGCCTTCTGGAACATCACGAACTGGGCCGATGTGGAGCAGCGCTTCACGACGGCGCGTGAGAAGACCTCCGGGCTGCTGCTACTGTCGTAGCGGATGCGGTGTCCCGGTGAGGAACCCTCCCGGGACACCGTCGTCCGGTTCCATCTCGCAATACATTTCCAAAGAAAAGAGCGCCGTCGGCGCCTGATGAAGCAACAGGAGACATCTGTGTCCGTAAAGATCGGAATCAACGGGTTCGGTCGCATTGGTCGTAACTTCTTCCGCGCGGCCCTCGCCAAGGGAAGCGACCTCGAGATCGTCGCTGTCAACGACCTCACCGACAACAAGGCGCTCGCACACCTGCTGAAGTACGACTCCATCACGGGCCGCCTGGATGCGACCGTCGAGCTCGACGGCGACAAGATCGTCGTCAACGGCAAGCCCATCATCGTGCTCGAGGAGCGCGACCCCGCCAATCTCCCGTGGGGCGAGCTGGGTGTCGACATCGTCATCGAGTCCACCGGTCGTTTCACCAAGTCCGAAGACGCTCGCAAGCACCTCGCCGGCGGCGCCAAGAAGGTCATCGTGTCCGCCCCGGCCTCGGGCGACGACGTCGCCACGATCGTCCTCGGCGTCAACGAGGAGACCTACGACAGCGCGGTCAACGACATCCTGTCGAACGCCTCCTGCACCACCAACTGCCTCGCGCCGCTCGCCAAGGTGCTCCTCGACAACTTCGGCATCGAACGCGGCCTCATGACCACGGTTCACGCATACACGGCCGACCAGAACCTGCAGGACGGCCCCCACAGCGACCTGCGCCGCGCCCGCGCTGCCGCCGCCAACATCATCCCGACCTCGACCGGTGCCGCCAAAGCGCTCGGCCTGGTCATCCCCGAGCTCGTCGGAAAGCTCGACGGCTACGCACTGCGCGTCCCGGTCATCACCGGTTCGATCACCGACCTCACCGTCGAGCTCTCGAAGCCGGCCACCGTCGCCGAGATCAACGCCGCCTACAAGGCTGCCGCCGCTGAGGGCAAGCTCAAGGGCATCCTCAAGTACACCGAAGACCCGATCGTCTCGACCGACATCGTGAGCGACCCGCACTCGTCGATCTTCGATGCCGGCCTGACCAAGGTCATCGGCAACACGGTCAAGGTCGCGTCGTGGTACGACAACGAGTGGGGCTACTCCAACCGTCTCGTCGACCTCACCGAGTACGTGGCCGACCGGCTCTGAGATCCGGGAACCGACGTGACGCTCCGCACACTCGATTCACTCGGTTCGCTCGCCGGCAAGCGTGTCATCGTCCGCTGTGATCTGAACGTTCCTCTCAAGGACGGCAAGATCACGGACGATGGACGTGTGCGAGCGTCGATTCCCACACTGAACGCTCTGATCAATCAGGGCGCCCGTGTGGTGATCGTCTCCCACCTCGGCCGGCCGGAAGGCGCGCCGGATGCGAAGTACAGCCTCGCGCCGGTGGCCCAGCGGCTCTGTGAGCTCCTGGGCAAACCGGTCACGTTCGCACGGGACACCGTCGGCTCCGGCGCCGAGGAGGCTGTCGAAGGTCTCGGCGACGGCGACGTCGCGCTGCTCGAGAACCTCCGGTTCAACCCGGGGGAGACGAGCAAAGACGAGGGTGAGCGCACGGCGTTCGCGGCCAAGCTCGCATCGTTCGGCGACGCATTCGTTTCCGACGGATTCGGTGTCGTGCACCGCAAGCAGGCCAGCGTGTACGAGCTGGCGAAAGCCCTGCCGAGCGCGGCCGGTCTTCTGATCGCGACCGAGCTCGACGTTCTCGATCGGCTCACCGAGAACCCCGAACGGCCGTATGTGGTCGCTCTCGGCGGCTCCAAGGTGTCCGACAAGCTCGGCGTCATCGGTCACCTGCTCCCTCGGGTCGATTCCCTGCTCATCGGTGGAGGAATGCTCTTCACCTTCCTGGCAGCACTCGGACACAAGGTCGGCTCGAGCCTGCTCGAAGCCGACCAGATCGACACGGTCAAGGGGTATCTGGCCAAGGCCGATGAGCTCGGCGTCGAGATCGTGCTTCCGCGCGACGTCGTCGTGGCGTCGAAGTTCGGCGCCGACGCCGAGCACGCCGTGCGTCCCATCGACGCGATCGAAGACACCGATTGGGGTGCGAGCGGTCTCGGACTCGACATCGGTCCGGAGACGGCGCAGCTCTTCTCCGAGTACGTGCGCGGAGCACACACGGTGTTCTGGAACGGTCCGATGGGCGTGTTCGAGCTCGCCCCCTTCGCTGCCGGCACCAAGGCCGTGGCGCAGGCGCTCACCGAGGTCGACGGCCTCGGCGTCGTTGGCGGCGGCGACTCCGCCGCTGCGGTGCGTGCCCTCGGATTCTCCGACGATCAGTTCGGTCACATTTCAACAGGAGGCGGTGCCAGTCTCGAGTTCCTCGAGGGCAAACGTCTCCCGGGCCTGGAGGTCCTCGGATGGCAGTAGTGAGTTCCTCGGTTCGGCGCACACCGCTCATCGCAGGCAACTGGAAGATGAACCTCGATCACCTGCAGGCGATCGCGTTCGTCCAGAAGCTCGCGTGGAGCCTGAAGGACGCCAAGCACGACTTCACGGCGGTCGAGGTGTCGGTGTTCCCGCCCTTCACCGATCTCCGGAGCGTGCAGACGCTTGTGTCAGCCGACAAGCTGCCGATCGCGTTCGGCGGTCAGGACGTCTCGGAGCACGCGTCCGGCGCGTTCACGGGAGAGATCGCGGCCTCCTTCTTGGCAGCGCTCGAATGCCGTTACGTGATCATCGGTCACTCCGAGCGGCGGACGCTTCACGGTGAGACCGACGAGCAGGTCGCGGCCAAGGTGCAGGCGGCGCTGTCCAACGATCTGTCGCCGATCATCTGCGTGGGAGAGACGGCCGAAGACCTGGAGACGCACGGAGCCAGCGCGGTTCCCGTCGCGCAGCTTCGTGCCGCGCTGGCGAACGTCACGTCCGCTGCCGACATCGTCGTCGCCTACGAGCCCGTCTGGGCCATCGGTTCCGGACAGGCAGCGACTCCGGAGCAGGCGGAGCAGGTCGCCGCGGCTCTGCGCGCTGTCCTGGTCGAGGTTCTCGGCGACGATGTCGCAGCCAAGACCCGCATCCTGTACGGCGGTTCCGTGAAATCGGGCAACATCGCGAGCTTCATGCGCGAGCCGAACGTCGACGGCGCGCTCGTCGGTGGAGCGAGCCTCGATGTGAACGAATTCGCTGCGATCGTCCGCTACCAGAAGCACGTCGGGCTCTAGCGCCGAATGATCGTGGGCGGCTCAGCCGAGTCGCCTGCGGTTATACTGGTCGTTGGTCTTCCCAGGCGTTTCGTCTGGTCGCATTCCGAAAGGTTTCTCGTGGCAATTCTCACCGTCGTCCTGCAGGTGCTCCTCGGCATCACAAGCCTCCTGCTGACGCTGCTCATCCTGCTTCACAAGGGACGTGGCGGCGGCCTGTCCGACATGTTCGGCGGCGGTGTGACCTCCAACCTGGGTGCGTCGGGTGTCGCCGAGCGCAACCTCAACCGCATCACGGTGATTCTCGGGCTGGTGTGGATCGTCTGCATCGTCGTGCTCGGTCTCATCACCAAGTTCGATTCCGGCGCGTAAGCGCCACTGCAGTAACACAGCCAAGACAGCGAGGAGCAGCATGGCATCCGGAGGAAGTGCAATTCGGGGTTCGCGCGTCGGCGCCGGCCCGATGGGGGAGCAGGACCGCGGTTTCCACGCGGAGCGCATCACGATCTCGTACTGGGACGCGCTCGGCAACGAGACGGTGCGTCACTTCGCGGC
>Ga0256911_1000202_pt1 | contig 20043 bp, 21 predicted proteins | sample MC6MC0764MT_FD_190197 | JGI IMG/M metagenome (GOLD analysis project Ga0256911, IMG submission 190197) | Metatranscriptome of enriched soil aggregate microbial communities from Iowa State University, Ames, United States - MC6-MC0764-MT... | ecosystem: Environmental > Terrestrial > Soil >...
GACCGGCTCGCACGCGACCTGTCCGGCCTGACGCGCGTCGCCGGTTCGATCGATCCGGATCTGCACTCGCCGATGCCCGGAACGGTGGTCGCCGTCGCGGTGGCTCCCGGAGAGACGGTCGAGGCCGGAGCCCTGGTGCTCACCATCGAGGCGATGAAGATGGAGCACCGCATGGTGGCGCAGCTCCCGGGCGTCGTCGATGTGCACGTCGCCCCGGGTGACCTCGTCAAGCTCGACCAGGTCGTCGCGACCATCCATCCCGACGGGACCGATGTCCCGCGACCAGACGTTCCGCCCACCCACGCGGAAGAACCAGAGAACCACGCCGACACGATCGACCGTGGCCTGACGAGAGGCAGATCATGACCATGCAGATGACACGAGATGAGACCGCAGGAGCGGACGTCGCCGGATTCGAGCTCACCGACGAGCACAAGGCGCTTCGCGACAGGGTTCGCGACTTCGCGGACACCGTGGTCGCTCCCGCTGCGTACGACTACGACACCCGTCGCAGCCTGCCCTACGAGATCATCGCGCAGATGGGCGAGATGGGGCTCTTCGGACTTCCCTTCCCCGTCGAGTACGGCGGCCAGGGCAAGGACTATCTGTCGCTGTGCCTCGCCGTCGAGCAGCTCGGCCGCGTCGATCAGAGCATCGGCGTCACCCTGGAGGCGGGCGTCGGACTGGGGGTCATGCCGGTGTACCGCAACGGGACCGAGGCCCAGCGCCAGGAGTGGATGCCGATGCTCGCCGGCGGCAAGGCGCTCGCCGGATTCGGTCTCACCGAAGCGGAGGCGGGCTCGGACGCATCCGGAACCAAGACGTCCGCCGTGCTGCGCGACGGCGAATGGATCATCAACGGCACGAAGCAGTTCATCACCAACTCGGGGAGCGAGATCACCCGTCTGGTGACGATCACCGCCGTCACGGGTGAGGAGCAGCGGCCCGACGGGTCCGTCAAGAAGGAGCTGTCGGCGATCCTCGTACCGGTGCCGACGCCCGGGTTCGTGGCCGAGCCCGCGTATGACAAGGTCGGCTGGCACACGTCGGACACGCATCCGCTCACCCTGACCGACGTGCACGTCCCCGAAGCGAACCTCCTGGGGGAGCGGGGCCGCGGCTACGCGAACTTCCTTCAGACACTCGACGAGGGCCGCGTGGCCTTCGCCGCGCTGTGCACCGGCGCAGCGCAAGGCTGTCTGGAGGAGGCGATCCGCTACGCGAAGAGCCGCAACGTTTTCGGTCGCGCGATCGGATCGAACCAGCACATCGCGTTCAAGATCGCCCGGATGCAGGCGCGCGTCCACACCGCGCGTCTGGCCTACTACGACGCCTGCTTCAAGCTGATGGCCGGCAAGCCGTTCAAGCTCGAGGCCTCGATCGCCAAGCTCGTGGGAAGTGAGGCGGCGATGGACAACGCCCGCGACGCCACCCAGATCTTCGGCGGCTACGGCTTCCTCAACGAGAACCCGGTGGCTCGTCACTACCGCGACTCGAAGATCCTCGAGATCGGTGAGGGCACGTCCGAAGTGCAGCTCATGATCATCTCCCGCGCCCTCGGCTTCGAGGCCTGAGCGGCGCTCGCGACCCAGACCAGATGTGAACGGCGGAAGGAGGAGCCATGATCGACAAGGTGGTGAGCAGCGCCGAGGATGCGGTGGCCGACATCCCGGACGGCGCGTCTCTGGCGGTGGGCGGATTCGGGTTGTGCGGTATCCCGAGTGCGCTGATCCAGGCGCTGCACGACCGCGGCACCAGCGGCCTCGAGATCGTCAGCAACAACTGCGGCGTCGACGACTGGGGTCTCGGCATCCTTCTCGGCGACCGCCGCATCCGCAAGATGATCAGCTCGTACGTCGGCGAGAACAAGGAGTTCGCGCGGCAGTTCCTCTCCGGCGAGCTCGAAGTGGAGCTCACGCCGCAGGGCACGCTCGCCGAGAAGCTGCGTGCCGGGGGAGCGGGAATCCCCGCCTTCTACACACCAGCCGGTGTGGGGACCCAGATCGCCGAGGGCGGCCTTCCCCGCTTGTACACCGCTGACGGATCCGTCGCGGTGGCGAGCGAGCCCAAGGAGGTGCGCGTGTTCGACGGCGCACGGTACGTGCTCGAAGAGTCGGTGCGCCCCGATTTCGCTCTCGTGCACGCCGAACTGGGAGACCGGTACGGCAACCTCGTGTTCCACGCGGCGGCGATGAACTTCAACCCGCTCGCCGCCATGGCCGGCCGGGTCACCATCGCGGAGGTGGAGCGGCTGGTCGAACCGGGCGAGCTCGACCCGGGCCGTGTCCACACCCCGGGGATCTTCGTGCAGCGGGTCGTGGTCGCGCACGATGTCGAGAAACGCATCGAGCGACGCACGGTCCGTTTGCCCGAGGCGTCGCCGACCGGAACGGATGGGGCGGTCCGATGACGCTCACACGCACCGAGCTCGCGGCCCGTGTCGCGCGCGAGCTGATGAACGGGCAGTACGTCAATCTGGGCATCGGGATGCCCACCCTGATCCCGAACTACATCCCCGCGGACATCGAGGTGGTGCTGCACTCGGAGAACGGCGTGCTGGGCGTGGGACCGTACCCGGAGGACGACGCCGTCGACCCCGACCTCATCAACGCGGGCAAGGAGACGGTCACGGTCAACGACGGCGCCGCCTTCTTCGATTCCGCTCTCTCCTTCGGGATGGTGCGGGGAGGTCACGTCGACGTGGCCGTCCTCGGTGCGATGGAGGTCTCCGAGCGCGGTGATCTCGCCAACTGGATGATCCCCGGAAAGATGGTCAAGGGGATGGGCGGGGCGATGGACCTGGTGTTCGGAGCGAAGCGGCTGATCGTGATGATGGAGCACGTGGACAGGGAGGGACGTCCCAAGATCCTGCGCGAATGCACCCTTCCCCTCACCGGCACCGGATGCGTGGATCGCATCATCACCGATCTGGCTGTCATCGATGTGGAACGATCGGAGACCGGGGACGGTCGTCTCGTGCTCCGCGAGGTGGCGCCGGGATCGACGATCGAAGAGGTCGTGGCGGCGACGGGTGCGCCGCTCGTGATCGACCTCGACAGCGGACGGAGTGCACCGTGAAGGAGATCGAGCAGCGCGGGCTCTATTTCGAGGAGTTCGAGCCGGAGACAAGATACCTGCACCGGCCGGGCCGGACCGTCACCGAAGCGGACAACGTCCTCTTCACCACCATGACGATGAACACGCAGGCCCTCCATCTGGATGCCGCATGGTCGGCGCGGCAGCCGTTCGGCGAACGTCTCGTGAACTCGATGTTCACCCTGGCGACGATCGTGGGCGCATCCGTCGCCCAGCTCACGCAGGGGACGATCGTGGCGAACCTCGGATTCAGCGAGGTGGGCTTCCCGCATCCGCTGCATCACGGCGACACCCTGTACTCGGAGACGGTGGTCGCGGCGAAGCGGCTCTCAGCCTCACGGCCCGGTCAGGGCATCGTGACGCTGGAGCACACGGGCCGCAATCAGGACGGCGTCGTCGTGGCCACCGCCACACGTCAGGTGATGGTGTGGTGCCGGGATGCGCATCCTGAGGCCACCGGCTCATGAGCGCGTTTCCCTGGGGTCCGGCTCTTCTGTTCTGTCCCGCCGACAGGCCCGAACGCTATGCCAAGGCCGCGGAGAGGGCGGATGCGGTGATCCTCGATCTGGAGGACGCCGTCGAACCTGCCCGTCGACCGGAAGCGCGGGAGTCTCTCGTCGCGTCGGTCGGATCCATCGATCCGGACCGCGTGATCGTGCGGGTGAACCCCGCCGGCACCCCGGATCGGGAGGCCGACCTCGCTGCGCTCGCAGCGACTCCGTACCGATCCGTCATGCTGCCGAAAGCGGAGCACGTGGGCGACCTGCGTGGGCTCGACGGTCTTTCGGTGATCGCGCTCTGCGAGACCGCGGCGGGCGTGCTGGCCGCACCGTCTCTGGCCGCCGCGCCCGGGGTGCTCGCGCTGATGTGGGGTGCGGAAGACCTCGTGGCCTCCCTCGGCGGCACGTCGAGCAGCGCGGCCGACGGACGGTATCGGGATGCGCCGAGGTTCGCGCGGTCCATGGTGCTGCTCGCCGCGGCCGCAGCGGGAAAGGCCGCGATCGACACCGTGCATCTCGCCATCGACGACCACGAGGGTCTCGCGGCCGAGGTGGAGGACGCGGTCGCGGTGGGCTTCGCGGCAACGGCGTGCATCCACCCCGGGCAGGTCCCGACGATCCGCGACGGCTACCGCCCCACCGAGGAGGCCGTCGCCGATGCCGAGGCGTTGCTCGCCGCAGCGGAGGCGACCGACGGAGTGTTCCGTTTCGGTGGCCGGATGGTCGACGGACCCGTGCTCGCCCACGCTCGCGCGGTGCTCCGCCGCGCCGGTCGCGCAACTGATGGGTTCATCCCCTGAACTCGTGATGAAACTGTGACCTAGCATTCTGGAACAGTTCACCCGGTTCGGCAGGGGAGCGTCGGAAGTATGCCGTACTCTGCAAGTAGAAGTCGGGGAACTGGGGTCCTCGAATCGATTCGAGCCAGTCGGGAGTAGGGGGAGAAGCATATGCCGCAACTGCTTCCACTCCGTTTGCGCGACGCGGCATCGCGACGTTCTGCCGCCGCATCGGCGACCGCCGCGACCGAGACCGAACAGGTCGAGGTCGCTCCCGGCATGCCAGAAGAGGTGCTCACCGAGTCGATCGGCGTCGAGACATCCGCTATGCCGCAGGTCGGGCCCGAGTTGGAACGTACCGGCCCGCTCTCGATCATCGCTCCCCGCCGTATCGGTCAGAGCGATCTCGCGGTCTTCCCGCTCTCCCTCGGCGCGAGCGTCTTCGGCTGGACGGCCGACGGCGACACCTCTCTGCGCATCCTCGATCGGTTCTCCCGCCTCGGCGGCAACTTCATCGACACGGCCGACAGCTATGTCGGCGGACGCAGCGAGGTCTTGATCGGCACCTGGATGCGTGAACGCCGCAACCGCGACAGCATGGTCGTCGCCACCAAGGTCGGCCGTCACCACGAGAATCCGGGACTCGGCTCCGTGAGCATCGTGCGCGCCGTCGAAGCCTCCCTCGAACGCCTGCAGACAGACCACATCGATCTGCTGTACTTCCACGACGACGATCCCGAGGTGCCGCTCGAAGACAGTCTCGCCACTGTCGAATGGCTGATCGAGACGGGCAAGGTCCGTTACCTCGCGGCCTCCAACTTCAGCGCCGACCGTCTGATCGAGGCACGCATCCTCTCGTCGAGCGGTCTGCCGCAGTTCGTGGCCGTCCAGACGCAGTACAACCTGATGCACCGCACCGAGTTCGAGAGCGCCCTCCGCATCGTCGCCAGCGCACAGGGTCTCGCGGTGATGCCCTACTACGCGCTCGCCAACGGCTTCCTCACCGGCAAGTACCGCAGCAAAGACGACCTCAACGCCGATGCCCGCAGCATCCGTGCCGCCGCATATGTCAACCGGCGCGGCCAGCGGGTGCTCGCAGCTCTCGATCGCGTCGCGGCCGTGCACGAGACGACTCCCGCGACCATCGCGATCGCGTGGCTGCTCGCCAAACGCAATGTGGTCGCGCCCGTGGCGAGTGCCAGCCGTCCCGAACAGGTCGACGCGCTCATGGTCGCAGCGGGCATCCGTCTCACCCGCGCTCAGATGCTCGAGCTCGACCGCGTCTCCGAGTAGCGGCCGAATCGTCTCCTGGCAGCACCCGCGTCGTCCCCGAGTATCTGGCGTCGGAGAAATCGGGCCATCTGGCCCGGATCTCCGACATGTCGGAAGTCTCGTCGGCGTGCCGCCGGAATCCTCCGACGTCAGGCTTCGGCGAGGATGCGCTCGAGTGAGCGGTGCAGTGCTGCCCCTGCTGCGACGGGGTCACCGACGTACCCGCCGGCCAGTGCGCCGTCTCGGGCGAGGATGAGGTCGTCGGCGGCATCACCGGGATGCGGGTGCCCGATCTCGCGGAACAGGTCTTCGATACGGTGCGCGTACCAGTCGCGGTGGGCGGTGACCGCGACACGGACGGGATGGTTCTCGTCGGCGAACTGCGCGGCCGCGTTGATGAAGGGGTCTCCCCGGAATCCGGGACGGATCGCCTCGGTGTTGATCTGGTCCACCAGGGCACGTGCGATTGCGCGCGGGTCGGAAGTGGTCCGTTCCTGCTGCTCGAACCAGTCGCGGATCCGCTTGTCGCGGCCTTCGACATACGCGATGATGAGCAGATCCTTCGACCGGTAGTGCTTGTAGAAGGTCGCTTTGGTCACACGTGCGCCCGCGATGATGCGGTCCACGCCCACCGTGTGGATGCCTTCGAGGTAGAAGAGCTCATCAGCGGTGGCGAGGATCTTGATCTTCGAGGGTGCGGGCGGCCGGATGGTCGCTCGGGCACTAACGACCATCCGGCACGACTCCTTCTGTCTGGGGGCGACGGTCGGGTCCGTCGCTCCTACGGTTCGAGCGCCAGGCGGTTGTGGGTCCGCCTGCGTCCGCGTATGAAACAGTATATAGGTAGACAGACCAGTCTGTTTGTCCCCATATTGTCCCCAGGTCTTTCAGAGCGTCTGGCGTAGGCTGACAGGGATGAACAGCGCAGTCGACCTTCCCCTTGGCCTGGCCGACCTTTCCTTCGCCGCATCCGGCGAAGCCCTCGTGCGGCGCACCGTTCTTCCGAGCGGCGTGAGGATACTCAGCGAGCAGGTTCCCGGCGCTCGCAGCGCAACTCTCGGATTCTGGGTCGCGGTCGGCTCTCGCGACGAGATGGATGCGCATCCTGACCAGTCCACCGGCCGCCTGATCCCGGCCAGCTTCGGGTCCACGCACTTCCTCGAGCACCTGCTCTTCAAGGGCACGACCACTCGCACGGCGCTCGACATCGCGATCTCGTTCGACTCGGTCGGCGGCGAGCACAACGCGATGACGGCGAAGGAGTACACCTGCTACTACGCCAAGGTGCAGGACAGGGACCTCCCCATGGCGGTCGAGGTGATCGCCGACATGCTGACGTCCTCGCTGCTCGATCCCGTCGAGTTCGAGAACGAACGCGGTGTGATCCTCGAAGAGCTGTCGATGGCGGAGGACGACCCGTCCGACGTGGCCAACGAGCGCTTCTTCGAGGCGGTGCTCGGTGCCCATCCGCTCGGACGTCCTATCGGAGGCAGCGCGGCGACCATCGGGGAGGCCCAACGCGACGCCGTGTTCGATCACTACCGGCTCAACTATCGCCCTCAGGATCTCGTGATCACGGCCGCAGGCGCCGTCGATCACGACCGTCTCGTCGCCGATGTGGAGAAAGCTCTCGTGGCGGCCGGCTGGGATCTCTCGGTCGCGGCGGCGCCGGTACCGCGCCGCGATGCCACCCCGGCCACGATCGAGCGGGCCTCGGCGGTGACGACGGTCGATCGGCCCACCGAGCAGGTCAACCTGCTCATCGGTGTGCCCGGTCTGGTCGCCACGGATGAGCGGCGCGTGACCATGAGCGTTCTCAACTCGGTGCTCGGCGGAGGGATGTCGAGCCGCCTGTTCCAGGAGATCCGCGAGAAGCGCGGTCTCGCGTATGCGGTGTACTCGTTCTCCGGCGCCTACTCGGATGCCGGTGTCTTCGGGCTGTATGCGGGATGCGCACCCGCGAAGGCCGCGCAGGTGGGCGAGCTGATGCTGGCCGAGCTGCACCGTCTCGCCGAGAACGGGATCACCCAGGAGGAGCTGCGCCGGGCCGTCGGACAACTGTCGGGCGGTGCGGCGCTCGCACTCGAAGACTCGGACACGCGCATGTCGCGGTTGGGCCGAGCCGAGATCACGATGGGCGAGTTCTCCGATCTCGATGAGAGCCTCCGCCGGCTGCATCTCGTCACCGTGGACCACGTCCGCGAGCTCGCGACCGATCTCGCTTCCCGCCGGGTCTCCGTCTCCGCGGTCGGGAATGTGACCGATGAGATGTTCGCCGGCCTCGCATCCTGACCAGACCTACGCACCACTTGAGAAAGGCCTCACCTGTGCCCCACTACATCTACCTCGTGCGTCATGGCGAGCAGCAGGATGCCGAACACGGCCTTCCGGACGGACCGCTCTCTCCCCGCGGCAAGCGCCAGGCGCAGCTGATCGCCGAACGGCTGGGCGGCATCCCGTTCACCGCGATGTATCACTCGCCGTTGAACCGTGCCGCCGAGACCGCGGCGATCATGGCCGAGAGGATGCCCGCCCTCACACCTGAGCCGTCCAGCCTGCTGTTCGACTGCATCCCTTCGGGGCCCACCCCAGACATGCCGAAAGCGTTCGAGTCGTTCTTCGGCGCGGTGACCGAGGCCGAGATCGAGGCGGGTCGTGCCCAGATGGGGGATGCGGTCGACGAGTTCCTCACTCCGGCCCGCGGTGATCGTCACGATCTTCTCGTGACCCACAATTTCGTGATCGGCTGGTTCGTTCGGCACGTCTTCGATGCTCCGGAGTGGCGTTGGCTGGGACTCAATCAGGCGAACTGCGGTCTCACGATCATCCGGGTGCGGTCCGCGAAGCCGCCGGTGCTCGTCGTCCACAACGATCTGGGTCACCTGCCCGTCGAGCTGCGGACCGGCCTCCCCGAGCTCCAGCCCGTTTGATCCCGCGGCTCCGCTCCCACCGCACCACCTCCCCAGCCATCGAGTCCGGGCGGATTGCTCCGATTCGTCGCGGGGAGCAGCGTCCATCCTGTAGTCGATGGCTTCCGGCGCGGGAGAGGGAACCCGCGAGGGACAGGTCAGAGGGTCTTGCGGAACCAGTTCGTCGCGTTCGGGTTGTCGTTGTACGGCTGGATGTCGAGGTAGCCGTGGCTCCGATAGAGACCTCCGGCCGCTTCGAGGCTCGAATTGGTGTCGAGCACGACCTCGGTCGCCCCGAATCCCCGTGCGCGGTGCTCGAGCTCGGAGAGGATCGCTCGTCCGAGTCCTTGGCCCCGGTGCGACGGCGACACCCAGAGATGCTTGATCTCGTAGCGGACCACCGGGGTGTCCGTCTCGTCCTCGGACAGCGGGACTCGGATCTCCCGGATGCCGCCGCATCCGGCCGCGATGCCGTCTTCGTCGTAGGCGAGGAGGAAGACCCCTCGCGGCGGGACGAACGCAGACGGATCGGGGAACGTCGTGCGATAGGCGCCCTGGGACGCGGGGAAGCTGGCCGCGCGTTCAGCGAAGTACGCGGACAGCATCGTGTGGGCTGTCGCATCCGTGACCGCGACATCGGCGAATGACACCATCGTTCCAGCGTAGTTCGTGCATCGCGCGGATCGGAGGATTCTGCCGACTCACCGCAGGTAGATTGGTCGGGTGACTATTCGCGTTGCCGTCGCTGGTGCGACCGGAAAGCTGGGATCGGTGGCCGTGCGGCTCATCGAGCAGGCCGATGACCTCGAGCTCGTCGCTAGCCTCGGATCCTCCTCCCGATTGGAGGAGATGCTGGGAGCGGATGTGCTCGTGGACATGACCCTCCCTGCGGTCAGTCCGCAGATCGTCGCGTTCGCGATCGACAACGGGTTGAGCGTTCTCGTCGGCACCTCCGGGTGGTCCGCCGATCGCATCCTCGACCTCGAACGCCGTGTCGCCGCGCACGAGGGCACCGGTGCGGTGGTGATCCCGAACTTCTCGCTGGGGTCTGCGCTCGGTACGGCATTCGCAACGGTCGCCGCACGGTTCTTCGACTCGATCGAGATCGTCGAGACGCACGGCGAGGGCAAGGTCGACTCTCCGTCGGGTACGGCCGTGCGCACCGCAGAACTCATCGGCGCCGCACGCATACAGCGCGGTCCGGTGGATGCGCCGCACACCGACCAGCGCGCTCGCGGCCAGCAGGTGGCGAGTGTGCCCATCCACAGCTTGCGGATGCGCGGCGTCGTCGCCCAGCAGCAGGTCGTCTTCGGTGGAACGGGCGAGACCCTCACGATCCGCCATGACACGATCGGTTCCGAGTCGTACGAGACGGGGATCCTGCTCGCCCTTCGCGCCGCCGCCGGCGCGACAGGCGTCACGGTCGGTCTGGACAAGCTGATCGATCTGGGCATCGCCGAGCCCGATGGCGAGCCGCCCCGACCCACCGTCCGCGAGACCGCGTGACCGGCAGCAGGGGCACCGGCCGGTGAAGAACCGTATCGCAGCCATCGTGATGGCGGCCATCCTCGTCATCTATCTCGTTCTGGTGTTCGAGCGTGCGGTGATGCTCATCGGCACCGGCATTCTCGTCGCCGTCATCATGGGGGTGGCACTGCTCGTGCTCCCGGTGATCGCGGCGTGGGCGATCGGTCGTGAGCTTCTGTTCGGCGCTCGAACGGAGAAGCTCGTGAAACTCCTCGCCGCAGAGGGAGGGCTCCCGGTTGAGGATCTTCCGCACCGTGCGAGCGGCCGTCCGCTTCGGGATGCGGCCGATGAGGATTTTCCCCGGTACAAGGCGGAGGTCGAGAACGCTCCGACCAGCTGGCGCGCATGGTTCCGGCTCGGGCTGGCGTACGACGCGTCGGGTGATCGCCGTCGTGCACGTTCGGCGCTTCGGGAGTCGATCCGGCTGTACGGCGCCGAGCAGCGGACGATCGCCGGCCGGTAGTCAGTCCTTTTCGACCAGTCGGTTCATCGCCTCGGTCGCAGTGATGCTGTCGAAGACGAATCCGTCGTCCACGAGTTTCTGGGGAACGACCTTCTGGCTGGACAGCAGCAGCTCGCGACCTGCCTCACGCAGCGTCAGCTCGATGATCTTCTTCGGAAGCGGAAGCCCGTACGGTCGGTGCAGCGCCGTCGCGAGCGCGCGGAGAACGGCGTCGGCCGTCGCCGGTGTCGGTCCGACGACGTTGACCGGTCCTGTGAGAGAGGAGTCGAGCAGGTGAACGATCGCCGCGGCCTCGTCGTGAAGGCTCACCCACGGCCAGTGCTGGCCGCCCCCGCCGATCGGACCGAGGAGACCGAGTCGGCCGAGAGGCAGCAGTGGTTTCATGGCGCCGCCGTGCCCGATGACCACTCCGGTTCGTGCTGTGACGACGCGGGTCTTCTCCGGGGCCAGGTGTGCCGCGGTCTCCCAGGCGTCGACGACATCCGACAGGAAGCCGGTTCCCTTGATCGCGCTCTCGCTCAGCTTCTGTCCGGGACGGTCGCCGTAGTATCCGACCGCCGAACCGCTGATGAAGACGGCCGGGGGATTGGAGGCCATGCGCATCCCGTCGGTAAGCGTGCGCGTGGCCTCGAGCCGTGAGCTCAGGATGCGGCGCTTGTACGCCTCGGTCCACGGCAGACGGTTCAGGGATGCGCCCGAGAGGTTGACGACTGCATCCGCCCGTTCCATGAGTGCGACGTCGATGATGCCCGATGACGGGGACCAGTGGAACTCGTTCTCTGCGGCGGGATCGCGGCGCACGAGTCTGAGCACGCTGTGTCCTGCGGATGCGAGCTGCTGCGCGACCTCCGTGCCGATCATCCCGGAGGCGCCCGCCATGAGCACCTGCACGGGTCAGGCCAGCGTGGCTTCGATGGTGATCGGGATGCCCACGAGTGCGCGTGACACCGGGCATGTCGCCTTGGCCTCTTCGGCCAGACGCTGGAAGTCCTCTTCACCGATTCCGGGCACCACGGCCTGAACGGTGAGGTGGCTTCCGGTGATGCCCTGCGCGGGGTCGAAGGTGACCGCTGCCGTGGTGCGAACGCTGTCGGGAGCGGTTCCGAACGTGCTGAGGACGTTCGAGAAGGCCATCGAGAAGCATGCGGCGTGTGCTGCGCCGAGCAGTTCCTCTGGTGTGGTGACCTCTGCCGAGCCCTCGGAGCGGGCCTTCCACGACACGGGGAACTCACCCGCGTGGGACGAGTCGAGCGTGACCGCTCCAGACCCCGATTTGAGGTCTCCGTTCCAGACCGTTGTCGCTTTGCTGGTGACTGCCATGGAGACCTCCCGTATCGCGTCGCCGAGCGATTCCGGGCGACATCCGTCAAGCCTACTGGCGTGTTCCGACCCGTCTGCCGGCGTTCGGAGGATTCCCGGAAAGGTGGGTCAGACGGCGACCGCGCCGCGTCGGCGGATGACGCCGGCGCGAACCAGGAGCAGGTAGATCTGGCATCCCAGGCAGTAGCCGAACACGGAGTTGAGGAATGCCGCCACGAAAGCGAGAGCCGCCGCGATCGGAAGCGCATACGGCACGCCGACGAGGTGAAGGATGAGCCCGAGACCCGTCACGACGAGACCGACGCCCTGCGCGAAGGTCGGGGGAGCGGGATCCTCCCGTTCGGCCGGAGGTGCGAGAAGCGGTCTGACCAGGGCGCGGAAGATCAGACCGTACGGGTGGCGACGGATACCCGCGAAGGCACCCCAGGCGAACAGAAGGGCGATCGCGAGGAGCAGCCAGAACGCTGCGGCAGTGGCGCCGATGAGACCCAGGAAGAGGTCGACGAGGAGGAGCACGGCGGTGATACCGGCACCGAACCGAGGCGAGCGCGGATCGATTCCGGTGGTGGCGTCAGACGGTGCGGACATTGCTTCTCCCGAGGAGGTCGTCGATGGCTGCTCGTACCTCGGCGGGCCGGACGGCGCCGCCGATGCGTGCACGGACGGAGCCCTCTGCGTCGAGGACCAGCGTGGTCGGTGTCTGAAGGATGCCGAAACGCCCCGCGAGGTCGGGACGATCGGTCAGGTCGATCTCGACGTGCTCGACGCCGCCCCTGTCCGAACCGAGCTCGTGGAGGACGCGTGCCGTGGCGCGGCAGGGAGCGCAGAACTCCGTGGAGAACTGCAGGAGGGTCACATCCCTGCCGAACGCGGTTCCCTCCGCTCCGACATCGGCGGGCGTCACCCGGCTCTCTCCGGAACGGCTTCGGACACGTCCCGTACGGGAACGCCAGAGCACACCGATCGTCGTCGCGACGACGACGAGCGCTATGACGATGACGCCGGCGGTCAAGGTGTCCATGATGCGGCGACACTACGCGCGCACGCTCCTGGCCGCGACGAGTATGACCGAACGTTACGTGCCCGACCCGATAGCCTGGTGCCATGTCGAACTCCACGAATCCGTTCGGTCAGGTGCTGGTCGCCCTGGTCACCCCGTTCACCGCCGATGGCGAGGTCGACTGGGCGGGCGTGGAGAAGCACATCGACGACGTCATCGTGAACGGAGCCGACGGCATCGTCGTCACAGGCACGACCGGCGAGACCTCGACCCTCACCGACCACGAGAAGCTCCGTCTCGTCGAGGTCGGAAAAGACGTGGCCGCCGGCCGCGCCAAGATCATCACCGGCGGCGGATCGAACGAGACCGCCCACGCCATCCAGCTCTATCAGCAGAGCGAGAAGGCCGGCGCGGACGGTGTGATGATCGTCACTCCCTATTACAACAAGCCGACGCAGGCCGGCATCCTCACCCATTTCAGGATGATCGCGGACTCGACCGATCTGCCCGTGATCCTGTACGACATCCCGGGCCGCACCGGAGTGCCGATCAAATACGAGACCATCCTGCGCATCGCCAAGCACCCGAACGTGCTGGCGATCAAAGATGCGAAGGGCGACTTCAGCGAGGTCAGCCGGGTGCTCAACCAGACCGACCTCCTCTATTTCTCCGGTGACGACGCGAACGTGCTCCCGCATCTCTCGATCGGTGCGAGCGGGCTCATCGGCGTCACCGCGAACGTCGCGGCACGTCCGTACCGGCAGATCGTGGATGCGGTCAACGCCGGCGACCTGGCGACGGCCACCGCCGCGCATCAGCAGCTCGAACCGCTGGTGCGTGCGGTCATGACCCACGTGCCGGGAACCGTCGCGGCGAAATACATCCTGCACGGCCTCGGTCGCATCGCCAGCCCCCGCGTCCGGCTTCCCCTTGTCGGACCCGAGGAGTGGGAGGCGGCGCAGATCGAGGACGAACTCGATCTCGTCAAGAACATCCCCGGTGTCGACTTCTCCAACTTCCGTCCCGATCGCAATGCGGCCGCCGGTGGCGCGCTGCCCAAGATCGCCGGAACCACACGCTAGGGGCCGTGCCACTGCACGGTCCGCACCACCAGAGACGCCTCGGCGTCTACGCAAACGAGCAAGGAGGGCACATGCCCAATCTCGTCTCCGATCCACCCGCCCTCGAACCGGGCACGCTGCGGATCATCCCCACCGGCGGTCTCGGTGAGATCGGCCGCAACATGACGGTCTTCGAATACGAGGGCAAGATCCTCATCGTCGACTGCGGTGTGCTCTTCCCCGAGGAGAACCAGCCCGGCGTCGATCTGATCCTGCCTGACTTCGCACCCATCCGCGACAGGCTCGACGACATCGTCGGCGTCGTGCTGACTCACGGCCACGAGGACCACATCGGTGCGGTGCCATACCTCTTGCGGCTGCGGGCGGACATCCCGCTCATCGGCTCAGGGCTCACGCTCGCGCTCGTGGAGGCGAAGCTCAAAGAGCACCGCATCCAGCCGTACAGCCTCACCGTCAAGGAGGGTGAGACCGAGAAGCTCGGACCGTTCGACCTCGAGTTCGTCGCGGTCAACCACTCGATCCCGGATGCGCTCGCCGTCGCCATCACCACCCCTGCGGGCGTCGTGCTGCACACCGGCGACTTCAAGATGGACCAGCTGCCGCTCGACGACCGCATCACAGACCTGCGCGCCTTCGCCCGGCTCGGTGAGAAGGGCGTCGACCTGTTCATGGCCGACTCCACCAACGCCGACGTGCCGGGGTTCACGCCGCTGGAGCGATCGATCGGTCCTGTGCTCGACAACGTCATCGCGCGGGCTCCCCGCCGCGTCATCGTCGCCAGCTTCTCGAGCCACGTGCACCGTGTGCAGCAGGTGCTCGACGCCGCCGCCGCGAACGGACGTCGTGTGGCCCTTCTGGGCCGCTCGATGGTTCGCAACATGGGCATCGCCGCCGACCTCGGCTATCTGAAGGTCCCCGAGGGCGTGCTGATCGACTACAAGAAGGCCGCCGATCTGCCGGACGACGAGATCGTCTACATGTCCACGGGTTCGCAGGGCGAGCCGATGGCCGTGCTGGCCCGCATGGCGAACCTCGACCACCAGATCGAGGTCGGTCCGGGCGACACGGTGATCCTCGCCTCCAGCCTCATCCCCGGCAACGAGAACGCCGTGTACCGCGTGATCGACGGTCTCACCAAGTTGGGTGCGAACGTGGTGCACAAGGGCAACGCCAAGGTGCACGTCTCGGGTCACGCGGCAGCGGGGGAGCTGCTCTACTGCTACAACATCCTGAAGCCCAAGAACGTGATGCCCGTCCACGGCGAATACCGTCACCTCGTCGCGAACGCCAAGCTCGCGATCGACACCGGCGTCCCGGTCGAGAACACGATCCTCGCCGAAGACGGAACGGTCATCGATCTGCGCAACGGTGTCGCGAGGGTCGTCGGCCAGCTCGACATCGGCTTCGTGTATGTCGACGGGTCGAGCGTCGGAGAGATCACGGATGCGGACCTCAAGGACCGCCGGATCCTCGGTGAAGAGGGTTTCATCTCGATCATCGTGGTCGTCGAAGCCGCCACCGGCAGGATCGTCACGGGACCGGAGATCCACGCTCGCGGATTCGCCGAGGACGATGCGGTGTTCGACGCTGTGAAACCGAAGATCGCCTCGGCGCTCGCAGACGCCGCCCACAACGGCGTCCGCGACTCGCACGCGCTCGCGCAGGTCGTGCGCCGAACCGTCGGACGCTGGGTCAACACCAGCTACCGACGCCGGCCGATGATCGTCCCCCTCGTGATCGAGGCGTGATCGAGCCCGAATCGAAACCCGCCCGAAACACCCGATCCGGTAGCGTTTCGCCATGAACGCGTTCCGGATTCGCACTGCGACGAGCGAGGATGCCCGCTTCCTGGGCGACATGCTCGTCGAGGCGTCCAACTGGAACGTCGCGACGGCTCGTCCGCGGATCGCGGTGCTCGAAGACCCCACCGTGTCCCGGTACATCGCGGGGTGGCTCAGGCCGGGGGATTTCGGATCGGTGGCCGAAGACCTCCACGGCGTTCCCATCGGCGCTTGCTGGGGACGTCTGTTCCCGGCGAACGCTCCCGGTTACGGTTTCGTGGCGACGGGCGTTCCCGAGCTCACTCTGGGTGTGAACGCGCAGTGGCGGGCCCGGGGCGTCGGGCGCGCTCTTCTGCAGGCCGTCGCGCGGCAAGCGGCGTCGGCCGGTCACGCGCGGGTCAGCCTCAGCGTGGAGCGAGCCAACTTCGCGCAGCGTCTCTACATCAGCGAGGGATACATCACGGTCGAGTCGGGAGAGAACTCCGACACCATGGTTCGCGCCGTGCACTGATTTTCGGCAACTCAGCGCGGTAGACACAGGATGCCGAAGGCTGGAAGTACCGTTACTGCATGGCTACGAGCACCAAGTCGACATCGCGCGCCCGGAACTCGTCCGGCCGCGGCGGTTCGACCGCGCGCAAGCCGGCGGCGAAGACGGCGACCCAGAAGACGGTCGCCTATCCGGCGGCCGGCTCAGGACAGAACCCGTTAGCAAAGGCCTGGATGGGACTGGCGCACCTCACCGGTGCGGCCTTCCGTGCCCTCGGACCGGAGAAGTTCGAGAAGGAGGAACGCCGCGACGGCTTCCCCTTCTTCCTCGTGCTCCTCGCCATCGCGGGCGCGGTGGTGGAGTGGTTCCTGATCAACGACGAGATCGCACGCACGCTCGACGCCTGGACGTTCGGCGGCCTGTTCGGTCGTGTGGCGTTCGCGCTCCCCGTCATCATGGTTCTGTTCGCAGCGTGGTTGTTCCGGCATCCGAGCTCCGTCCACGACAACACGCGCATCGGCATCGGGCTGTCTATCCTGCTGCTGACCGTCTCGGGCCTCTGCCACCTGTTCAGCCCGCATCCGTCACCCAGCGACGGGATGGCCAAGCTCGCGGAGGCGGGAGGCGTGCTCGGCTGGCTTCTCGCCGCACCGCTCTCGCTCGTGATCACTCCCTACGGTGCCGGCGCCGTCATCATCGTCCTGCTCGCGCTCAGCCTGTTCATCATCACGAAGACGCCGCCGAACAAGGTGGGCGTGCGGGTGCGCGAGCTGTACGCCTACCTCTTCGGTGCGCAGCTCCCGAGCGAAGAGGAGCGGCAGGCGGCCAAGGACGCCAAGACGCAACAGGTCGAACTGGACGGCGTCGACGGTGACGGGGACGGCGAGACGAACCTCCCCTGGTGGCGGAGGAACAAGTCGCAGCGCGAGGAAGACCCCGCATACGACTCCCCGGTCATCTCCGACAGCGTCACCGAGGTGTTCGGCGACAAGCCCGCTCGTGGCAAGGGGGAGTTCGCGACCGCGCTCGAACCCGATCCGTCGAGTGAGCACTACAACACCGAGGTGCTGAGCGAGCTGGCTCTGGCCGAGGATGCGGTCAAGCGCTTCACGGGCGAGGTCGCGCTCGGAGCCGGGTTGCCTGCGGCCGTTCCGCCCGCGGTCGCCCCGACCGGAGCTCCGTTCGCCGGAGCCGCCGGTGTTCTCCCCGGCTTCACTTCCGACGCAGACGGGTTCGATGAGGCCGCCGTGCCTGAGGTCGCCGCGGACCAGCCGGCTGCACCGTATCGTCTGCCGACGCCCATGATCCTCTCGGCGGGAACGCCGGCGAAGACCCGGTCGGTCGCCAATGAGGAGATCGTCACATCCATCACCGAGGTGCTCGACCAGTTCGGTGTCGATGCCAAGGTCACCGGATACTCACGCGGTCCCACGGTCACCCAGTACGAGATCGAGCTCGGCCCGGGTGTGAAGGTCGAACGCGTCACGGCGCTGAGCAAGAACCTGTCATACGCGGTCGCGTCGAACGAGGTGCGCATCCTGTCACCCATTCCGGGCAAGAGCGCGATCGGTGTCGAGATCCCCAACACCGATCGCGAGATCGTGTCCCTCGGCGATGTGCTGCGGTCTGCGGCCGCCACCAAGAGCACGCATCCGATGACGATCGGTGTGGGCAAAGACGTGGGCGGAGGATTCGTCGTGGCGAACCTCGCGAAGATGCCCCACCTTCTGGTGGCCGGATCGACCGGATCCGGAAAGTCGAGCTTCGTCAACTCGATGATCACGAGCCTCCTCATGCGTGCGAAACCCGCCGACGTCCGCATGGTGCTGATCGACCCGAAGCGCGTCGAGCTCACCATCTACGCGGGCGTGCCGCATCTCATCACCCCCATCATCACGAACCCCAAGAAGGCGGCCGAAGCGCTGCAGTGGGTCGTGAAGGAGATGGACATGCGGTACGACGATCTGGCCAGCTTCGGTTTCCGCCACATCGACGACTTCAACAAAGCGGTCGTCAACGGGGAGATCGTGCTTCCCGCCGGGAGCGAGCGCAAGCTGAAGCCCTATCCGTACCTCCTCGTCGTCGTCGACGAGCTGGCGGACCTCATGATGGTCGCCCCTCGCGATGTCGAGGACTCGATCGTGCGAATCACGCAGCTGGCGCGTGCCTCCGGCATCCACCTGGTGCTCGCGACGCAGCGACCGTCCGTCGACGTCGTGACCGGCCTGATCAAGGCGAACGTGCCATCGAGGCTCGCCTTCGCCGTGACGAGCGTCACCGACTCGCGGGTGATCCTCGATCAGCCCGGAGCCGACAAGCTGATCGGTCAGGGCGACGCCCTCTTCCTTCCGATGGGCGCCTCCAAGGCCGTGCGTGTGCAGGGAGCCTGGGTCAACGAGGCCGAGATCCAGAAGGTCGTCGACCACGTGACTCGGCAGGCCCGACCCGAGTATCGCCAGGACGTGGCGGCTCCGACCGAGCACAAGCAGATCGACTCCGACATCGGAGACGATCTCGAGCTGCTCCTCGCCGCCGCCGAGCTGGTCGTCTCGACACAGTTCGGATCGACCTCCATGCTGCAGCGCAAGCTGCGTGTGGGGTTCGCCAAGGCGGGACGCCTCATGGACCTCCTGGAGTCGCGCGAGATCGTGGGTCCCTCCGAGGGCTCCAAGGCGAGGGATGTGCTGGTCACGGCCGAGCAGCTGCCCGCTGTGCTCGCGAAGCTGCGCGGTGGCGACGGTCCCGCTCCTGTGCCTGCCGCCGCATCCGTACCGTCTGCCGTCGGACCGGGCCCGAAATCGCCGGCGCCCGCTGTGGAGGCGGACGTCGATCAGTACGCCGGCGACCCCGTCGCACGCATGACCGAGGGCTATCCTGAGGTGGAAGGCGGCTCGGACGAGGACGCCTGGCAGCTGACCGACAGGGAGTAGACGGCATGTCGGTTCCCGATGCACCCCCGCCCGCGGCGGACGGGGGCACAGCCCGTCCGGCGAGCAACTGGAACGCCCCCAACGTGATCACGGTGGTGCGCATCCTTCTCGCGCCCTTGTTCGTATGGATGCTCCTCGCCGACGCCGGCGACGACGGCTGGGTGCGCTGGGCCGCGGCCGTCCTGTTCGTGCTGGCGATCGCGACAGATGGTGTCGACGGTGCGATCGCGCGGCGCAACGGGCTCGTCACAGAGCTCGGCAAGCTGCTCGATCCGATCGCCGACAAGGTGCTCACCGGGGGAGCGCTCGTCGCGCTCTCGATCCTCGGGGAACTGCCCTGGTGGGTCACCGTGGTGATCCTCGTGCGTGAGGTGGGAATCACCGTCTACAGGTTCGTGGTCATCAAGCAGGGCGTCATCGCCGCATCGCGTGGCGGGAAGCTGAAGACCATCGTCCAGTCCGTCGCCATCAGCCTGGCGCTCTTCCCCCTCTGGACAGTGTTCGGTGAGTGGGTCCACTGGGTCAACGGCATCGCCATGACGCTCGCAGTCGTGCTCACCGTCGTCACCGGCTTCGACTACCTCTGGCAGGCCTGGAAGGGCCGGAGGGCGAAGCGTGTCGTCGGTTGACGACGGCGCGCTGACGTCGGCGATCATCGCGCACCTGGCGCACGAGGGACTGACCGTGGCCGCCGCCGAGTCCCTCACCGGCGGTGGGGTCACGGCGGAGCTGACCAGTGTGCCCGGTGCGTCGGCTGTCGTGCTGGGTGGTGCGGTCGTCTACGCGACGGCGCTCAAGCACACGCTGCTCGGCGTGGACGCGTCGCTGCTCGCGGAGTTCGGCCCGGTGCATCCCGAGGTCGCCGTGCAGATGGCCGACGGCGTGCGACGAAGA
>Ga0256911_1000206_pt1 | contig 19562 bp, 17 predicted proteins | sample MC6MC0764MT_FD_190197 | JGI IMG/M metagenome (GOLD analysis project Ga0256911, IMG submission 190197) | Metatranscriptome of enriched soil aggregate microbial communities from Iowa State University, Ames, United States - MC6-MC0764-MT... | ecosystem: Environmental > Terrestrial > Soil >...
ATCGAAGCCCTGCCGCATGTAGCGGTCATTGGCATCGTCGCGCCCAAACAGCCTGAGCGTCTGGATATTGCTGTATGCATCCACCATCCGGCCGGAAAGCATGGAGGCTGCCTCCGCCGTTTCTTTCGAATGGGAGCGGATGCGCGGCACGAAATAACGCGCCAGCAGCGAAAAGATCAGCACCCAGACGAGGACGACGACGGCAAGCCGCCAGTCCAGTCCGCCGATCAGCAGCAGCATCGAGACGGAGTAGATGCCGACAAACCAGACGCTTTCCATCAGCGAGGTGACAAGATCGCCTGCCGCCTGCCCGCCCGACCAGACCTTGGTGACGATGCGGCCGGAAAAATCATTCTGGAAAAAGGTCAGCGATTGCCGCGCCACATGCATATAGGATTGCCAGCGCACCAAATTGTAAAAGCCGGGCGTGATGATCTGTTGGTCCACCAGCGCGGTCACCATGGTGACGATAAAACGCACGATGCCGATCAACACCAGCATGCCGACGAGTTCGCCGCCATGGGCTGCCAGCAGTCCAGCCCAGCCCTCTTCCGGCTTGACGGTCGAGAGAATGTCGACCAGTCGCCCGACGAACCAGAAAAGCGCAGCCTCAATGGCAGCCGTCAACCCGCCCAGCACCAGCATGGCAAGAAACGGCGCCTTGGCCTGCGAGATATAGAACCAGATGAAACCGGACGTCTTTTCCGGCGGCCGCAAATCGTCCTTTCGGGCGAAGGGCTTTATCCAGTTCTCGAAAAACTCGAAGATGCGGGTAATGACCATGATCCGGATATAGGCGGATTCCCGGAGCGGGAACAGCCGCAGAGCGTTCGGGAAGAGATTATATTTCGGTAACGTTCGGGAAATGAAAAAGGGCGAAGAATGTTCCACCGGGCTCTGGATAGATCCACCTGGATTTTGCGCACTCGCAGCATCCTCACTCCGTCACCAAGGACTAGATCCGGGGTAAAGCGCGATTCAAGTCTTTGATCGCGGGAGACTCCAGTCACGGCGCAGACGCGCCGTGACTGGAAACCGGCTCAAGGCCGGTATGACGGAGGAGAGGTTTAACTCGCCTACATAGATAAACGCGAACCGCAAACGAAAGGGCGGGAAACCATGCTTCCCGCCCTTCGAGCTCTCCTTACTCGGCAGCCACTTCCGCCTCGTGGTCGGCGATGAAGCCGCCGGACTGTCGCCGCCATAGATCGGCATAGATACCGCCCATCGCCGCCAGTTCCGCATGGCTGCCCGATTCCACGATCTGACCCTTGTCGAGGATGATGAGCCGGTCCATTTCGGTCAGCGTCGACAGGCGGTGCGCGATCGCGATCACCGTCTTGCCTTCCATCAGCGAGAACAGATTTTCCTGAATCGCCGCCTCGACTTCCGAGTCGAGCGCCGAGGTCGCCTCATCAAGTACCAGGATCGGCGCGTTCTTGAGGAACACGCGGGCAATGGCGATACGCTGACGCTGGCCACCGGACAGCTTTACACCGCGTTCGCCCACCTGGGCATCGAGACCCTGGCGGCCATGCATATCGACAAGCGTTTCCACGAAGTCCCAGGCATTCGCCCGCTTTGCCGCCGCGATCACCTGCTCGTCGGTGGCCTCGGGATGGCCATAGGCGATGTTGTCGCGGATCGAACGGTGCAGCAGCGAAGTATCCTGCGTCACCACACCAATCAACTCGCGCAGGCTGTCCTGCGACACCTTGGAGATGTCCTGCCCGTCGATGGTGATCTTGCCCGCTTCCAGATCGTAGAAACGCAGGAGCAGGTTCATCAGCGTCGTCTTGCCCGCACCGGAACGCCCGACCAAACCGACCTTCTCGCCCGACTTGATATCCAGCGTCAGCCCGTCGATCACGCCCTTGTTCTTGCCGTAGTGGAAGCGGACGTTATCATAACGGATCGCGCCCTGCGGTGCCGCAAGCTGCGGCGCCTTCGGAGCATCGACGATATCGTGCGGCTTCGTCATCATCGACATGCCGTCATAGACGGTGCCGATGTTTTCGAACAGCGAGGTGACTTCCCACATGATCCATTGCGACATGCCGTTGACGCGCATGGCAAGGCTTATGGCAATGGCAACCGAGCCGGCCGTGACCGAACCCTGCATCCAGAAATAAAGACCGAGCGAGGCCGTGGAAAACAGCACGACCGCATTGTTGAGGTCGATCAGGATGTTGAAGCCGGAAATCTTGCGCATCTGGCGGTGAACGGTTCCGAGAAACACGTTCATGCCCTCACGCGCATATCTTTCCTCGCGACCCGCATGCGAAAACAGCTTGATCGTCGAGATGTTTGTATAGCTGTCGACGATACGCCCCGTCATCATCGAGCGCGCATCGGCCTGCTCCTGTGCGAGCCGGCCGAGTTTCGGCACGAAATAGGTGAGGATACCCATATAGATGCCGAGCCACACCAGCAGCGGAATGACCAGCCGCCAGTCTGCGGCCGCAACCATGAACAGCATCGAGACGACGAAGCTGATAGCGTAGACGAACACGTCGATCACCTTCAGCGCCACTTCGCGGATCGCCAGCGCCGTCTGCATCACCTTGGTCGAAACCCGGCCTGCAAATTCGTTGGCGAAAAAGTTCATGGAGTGGCGCAGCAGGAAACGATGCATCTTCCAGCGCGCGATCATGCCGAAATTGCCGGCAAGCGTCTGGTGCATCGTCATGGTGTGGATAGCGCCCATCAGTGGCAGCAAGAAGAGCACCAGCCCAGCCATGACCATCAGATGCCAGCCCTCATCGGCAAAAAACGTCTCGCGATTGGCCGTGGAAAGCCAGTCAACGATGCTGCCGAGGAATTTGTAGAGCATGGCCTCCGCAACGGCGATGCCCATGGACATCAGGCCGAGCAGCAGGAGCCACGGCCATGCGGGCTGCACATAATGCCACACGAACGGCAAAAGCTTCTTCGGCGGCACAGACGGCGCCGAAGAGGGAAAAGGATCAAGGCGTTTTTCAAACCAGCCAAACATAGGCCAAGCTCCGGCAAGCAATCGCCCCATCGTGAAACGTGAGCAAACGCAAATATGGCTCACGACGGAACAGAAAAGTATTGGATATGGCCGCAACAGCCACATGACGAATCAGACTATGGGAAACGCGGTCGAACCGCGGGGGTAACACCTAGGCCAGCAGCAGCACTACTGGGGCCGGGAGGCGAATACGAATGTCATTTTGCATCAGTTCGGATTAAGCAGCTAAAGCGTAGTTATCTTCGCCGTGTAAAAAAAAGTTCATTCATGATATTTACGAGCTGTGTATGAGCGCTCGACGTGCTTACTTTCCAATTCCACCTGCTGTCAAAACCGATCGGCCCCAAAAAAGTTTTACAAAAATAATAAAAAAAATCCTGCCAACCAAGCAGGATTTATCATTTGAATCTTTTAAGTAATCAACAAAACAACATATACGTTCTAAACCTAATCTAACCTTATTAAAACGTGACAACTTAATATTCCCTAATTATTTTTGCCCAATAATTTATTAAATATTTTGTGATTCAAATGTTGTACAAATGTATAGGCAAACTATTAATAAAAGTAATTAGACGCGAAAACTTAACAAAATGTGAGCAAAATACTCACTTTATATAGTTATGATAAATATCCGTTTTTTATAGCTGCCTTTACAAGTCCTTTATCATCTTCTACTTTCATTACCTGTTTCATTTTTGCAATGCGTTTTTGTATGGCACTGTAAGATATAGGTATTATTTTGTCTAATTCAATGATCTTGTATCCTTTTGATAATAAATATAAAATCTGTCTGTTATAATCGTCAATCAACGACTTATCATCTAACGATTCATTAAAGGTTTCCTGCACAAAATCACTGTAAAATTTATCATGATTCAATACATTTTCTATCACATTTTTCAAGTTTTCAGGTGTTAATTCGCCTTTGGTAAAAAAACCATCGGGTTTTACATTCTTAATTATATCCAAAATAAAAATCTTCTCGGTATGCGCTGTCAACATAATAATTTTACAATACGGAATAACTTTCCGCACCAGATTGGCAGCATCTATTCCGTTTTTAATGTTTTTATCATCGTAAGCTGGAATATTGAAATCAATCAAAGCAATATCAGTCAGTTTTGCTTGAGGAATATTTTCAAAATATTCAAAAACCTCTTTACAGCTTGCTAATTTTGCAATTTTACTTTGCGGATAATTTTGTGTTATAACATTGCCATAGCCTTCTAAAATAAAGGGATGATCGTCTATAAGTACAAAATTCATAGTGTTTTGGTGTTAAATTAAACGTTTGTTTATTCCAGATTAAATCCGATCTGTCCGTCTTCTTCTACAGTCAGTGTTTTTTCATCGACAGTATCAATAAAATCCTGGGGCATTTCATTTTCTGTAATTTCTTCTTCGTAAGGTAAAGATTCCAGCAAATTGATCAGTTTAATTTTATCGCTTGAAAGCTGATTTCCCTGAGCTTTGATTCCCTTTACAGAAATAAATTCTTCAAAATTAACGGTTAAAGGTTCTTTTTCTACACCTTTGATCTTTGCAAAAACAATTTCGGCTACCGGACGGTAATCTGTTGAAACAATTTCTAGGCGCGAATACGGATGTTCGGAAATAAAAACTTCTTCTTTATTGACCGATTCTACCAAAAAGCGTTTAACGAAATATTTGTCTTTTTCCGGATCGAAATAAATACAAGAAATCGGTTTATTGGGAATCCATTTTTCCAACACAATTACATCATCATCAAAATGCGTGGTTAATTCAGGAATAATCGTTTTAATTTTTCCGCTTTGGGTAATAATCAGCAATCGATCTTCAGGTTTGAATTCGCCTAATAATTCGCCTCTACCATCAACATTTAAGCGGTGAACGGTATCATCGAACCAAACTTTTCGCGGACGAAGAGTTGAAATTCCTTTTTCTTTTAATTCTATTTTTTTTATTGGATATTTTGTAACCGTATTTCCTTTTGATACCCTACCTTTTATCATTAAATCGGCAAAATCTAAATCGAATTTCAGCTTTTTAACATTGGTTAACATTCGCAATAAAATGGTAACAACTTCCGCTTCACCATTAGGATTGCTTGAAAAATAAAGTACTTGCGACCCAGGTTTTTCCTGCGTTAAATCGTACACTTTATCACGTGTAATTCCCGAAACATTAAATCGTTTTACGAACGATGCACCTGCTTTTCCATCGCGATAAATCATGTTATAAATGGTACGTTTATCGTTTTTATTGAAAACCGCAGCGTGAATAATGTCTTTACCAACGAATTTTTTCTCTTCGATTTTTGATACGATCATACTACCGTCGCGCAAAAACACAATTACATCGTCAATATCAGAACAATCGGCAATGTACTCGTCTTTACGCAAAGCCGTACCAATAAAGCCTTCTTCTTTATTCACATACAGTTTTTGGTTGCGTAAAACTACTTTTGTGGCTTCGATATTATCAAAACTGCGCAATTCGGTTTTACGTTCGCGACCTTTGCCGTATTTTTCTTTTAAAGTGGTGAAGAATGAAATGGTAAAATCGATAATATGTTCAATGTTATATTTTACTTTTTCAATATCACCTTCTAGTGAATCTAATTTTTCCTGAGCTTTATCTAAATCGAATCGAGAAATTCTTTTAATTCTAATTTCGGTTAAGCGCAAAATATCATCAGTGTTTACTGCACGTTTCAAGTGTTTTGTAAAAGGTTTCAATCCTTCATCGATAGCAGAAATCACACCTTCCCAGGTTTCTTCTTCTTCAATTCTGCGGTAAATTCTGTTTTCAATAAAAATTCGTTCCAACGATGAAAAATGCCATTGCTCTTCCAATTCGCCTAATTCAATAATCAATTCCTGGCGTAACAAATCAACTGTTCTTTCGGTTGACTGCTTTAGCATATCGGAAACTCCTGTGAATAAAGGTCGATTGTTTTGAATTACACAACCAAGCGGAGCAATAGAAACCTCGCAACTTGTAAAAGCATACAGAGCATCTATGGTTTTATCCGGCGATACACCCGGCGGTAAATGAATCAAAATCTCAACATCAGACGATGTATTATCTTCTACTTTTTTAACTTTAATCTTACCTTTTTCGTTAGCTTTTAAAATACTATCAATTAAAGTAGTAGTTGTAGTAGAAAATGGTATTTCTTTGATTACCAGCGTAGTTTTATCTAGTTGAGAAATACGTGCACGAACACGAACACGTCCGCCACGAGCACCATCGTTATAATTAGAAATATCTGCAATACCTGCCGTTACAAAATCGGGATAAATTATAAATGATTTACCCTTTAATATTTTTATTGATGCATCAATTAGCTCTATAAAGTTATGCGGAAGAATTTTAGTAGACAAACCAACGGCAATTCCTTCGCCACCCTGTGCCAATAATATTGGAAATTTTGCAGGAAGATTTATAGGTTCGTTTCTACGACCATCGTACGAAAGTTGCCATGGTGTAATTTTTGGCGAATACAAAACATCTAAAGCAAATTTGCTTAAACGTGCTTCGATATAACGAGAAGCCGCAGCATCGTCACCCGTTAAAATATTTCCCCAGTTTCCTTGTGTGTCAATTAACAGATCTTTTTGACCAACCTGCACCATAGCATCGCCAATGCTGGCGTCACCATGCGGATGATACTGCATAGTGTGACCAACGATGTTTGCTACTTTGTTGTAACGACCATCGTCTAACTCTTTCATTGAGTGCATAATTCTGCGCTGAACCGGCTTAAAACCGTCTTCGATTGCAGGTACAGCACGTTCTAAAATTACGTACGAAGCATATTCTAAAAACCAGTCTTCGTACATACCGGAAACCTTTTTTATGGTTTCTGCTTCTGTGCTTTCTAAACTATTATGATCTAATTCAGGTTCGTAATTGTTTAATTCAGAATCTTCATTTAAATTGTTTAACTCTTCTTCTGTCATTATTTAAAAAGCTAGGCTTCTACTTTATCTAATTCAACTTTTAAATTTGCAATAATAAACTCTTGTCTATCAGGTGTGTTTTTGCCCATGTAAAACTCCAATAGTTTTTCTATAGACGATGATTTATCTAACATTACAGGCTCCAATCGGATATCCTGACCTATAAAATTCTTGAATTCATCGGGCGATATCTCTCCCAAACCTTTAAATCGGGTAATTTCGGGTTTTGGTTTTAACTCTTCAATGGCATCGATACGTTCCTGATCAGAATAACAATAGATTGTCTTTTTCTTGTTACGCACACGAAACAAAGGCGTTTGCAGAATATACAAATGTCCTTCTTTTATCAATTCGGGAAAAAATTGTAAGAAAAACGTGATCATTAACAAGCGAATGTGCATACCATCAACATCGGCATCGGTTGCTAAAACAATGTTGTTGTAACGCAAATCTTCGTAATCTTCTTCGATATTTAACGCAGCCTGCAATAAATTAAATTCTTCGTTTTCGTACACAATTTTTTTAGACATTCCGTAAGTATTCAAAGGCTTCCCTCGTAAACTAAAAACTGCTTGCGTATTCACATCGCGTGATTTGGTGATCGATCCCGAAGCTGAATTTCCCTCGGTAATAAACAAGGTACTTTCTAAACTGCGTGGATTCTTGGCATCGGTTAAATGCACACGACAATCGCGTAGTTTTTTGTTATGAAGCGATGCTTTTTTAGCGCGATCTTTTGCTAGTTTACGAATTCCCGAAAGTTCTTTACGTTCCCGTTCTGCCTGAAGAATTTTACGCAACAAAGCATCGGCTACTTCTGGATTTTTATGCAGAAAATTATCAAGATTCGTTTTAATGAAATCGTTTACAAATGTACGAACGGTTGATAAATCGGGTCCCATATCGGTTGATCCCAGTTTTGTTTTAGTCTGCGATTCAAAAACAGGTTCTTCAACCTTTAGTGAAATGGCAGAAACAATCGATTTACGAACATCAGACGCTTCGAAGTTCTTATTATAAAATTCCTTTATAGTTCTAACAATAGCTTCTTTAAAAGCAGTTAAATGTGTTCCACCCTGCGTAGTATTTTGACCGTTTACGAATGAATAATATTCTTCGGAATACTGCGTTTTACTGTGTGTTAAGGCAATTTCGATATCATTTCCCGTCAAATGAATAATAGGATAAATCATATCTTCATCGGCAATGGTTTCCTGCAACAAATCTTTCAATCCGTTTTCGGAAACAAACTTTTCGCCATTGTAAATTATCGTCAACCCTTTGTTCAGGTAGCAGTAATTTTTAAGCATGCGAACGATATAATCGTTACGAAACTTATAGTTTTTAAAGATGGTTTCATCAGCCGTAAAAGTAACCTTTGTTCCTTTACGTTTGGTGGTTTCTACCTGCTCTTCTTCTAAAGTTAAATTTCCCGCACTAAATTCGGCAGCTTTTTGCTGATTGTCACGAACCGATTCTACACGAAAATAAGACGACAACGCATTTACTGCTTTTGTACCAACACCATTTAATCCTACCGATTTTTTGAAGGCTTTAGAATCATACTTTCCACCCGTGTTCATTCGGGAAACCACTTCAACAACTTTTCCTAACGGAATTCCACGACCATAATCGCGAACTGAAACGGTACGGTCTTTAATGGTAACTTCAATGGTTTTTCCGGCGCCCATTACAAATTCATCGATACAGTTGTCCATCACCTCTTTTATCAGTATATATATACCGTCATCGGGCGATGAACCGTCGCCTAATTTACCAATATACATTCCCGGGCGTGTACGAATATGTTCTTTCCAATCGAGCGATCGGATGTTATCTTCAGTATACTGAGATTCTTGTAGCATAAAATGTAGTGAATTTCTGTAAAAATACAGAAATTATTACAGATTTAAAAGCATTTATTTTTCATTTGAAGCTAATTTATCATTAATTTCTGCATCGGTTTTTGCAAACTTAACTTCTTCTTCCTTATAAATAACTCTAACCGTGTAATTGTTTGGTTGAATGGGTTTTCCGTACATTTCTGAATAATTTTTTGTAAACACCGCACCAAAATATAATATAATTGCCGAGTAGTAAACCCATACTAAAATTACCAATACAGAACCTGCTGCGCCATACAAATCTAACTGCGATGAATTTCCCAAATACAGACCAATTCCCCATTTACCAATCATAAATAAAACGGCTGTAAAGCCAGATCCAACGGCGGTTTCTTTCCATCCTAACTTTCCGTCGGGTAATGTTTTAAAGATAAATCCAAAGATTATGGTAATAATGATAGCTACAACTCCCGTGTTAACCCATGAAGCGATAAGGACAGTATCATCGTGAAAGAGTCGACTTAATTGATCGTACATATAATCGATCACCGAGTTGATCATTAAACTGACCAATAAGATAAATCCTAAAGCACCAATCATTGAAAAAGATAACAAACGATTAACAACAAAACGCATGATGCCTTTTTTGGGTTTTGGTTTTAATTCCCAAATAAAGTTGATGGAACTTTGAATTTCGGCAAAAATACCCGATGCTGAAAACAAAAGCGTTACAGCACCTACAATGGCTGCAATACTTAAATTGTTAGAAAGTTTTATGTTTTTAATAGCCTCTTGTATTTGAAACGCTGCTTTTTGACCTACAAGATTTTCAATCTGTAAGAAAAATTCGCCACGAACGGCTTCTTCACCAAAAAAATATCCGGCAGACGTTATAATTAAAATTGCTAACGGCGGTATAGAAAATATGGTATAGTATGATAGCGAAGCACTGAATTTCATGCAGTTATCATCTAAAAATTCGTTTACAGAAACTTTGAATAAATTGAATATCCCTTTAAATTTTTCTTTAATCATAGCGGTGATTGTTGATGTATTTTATTTTAAAAGTATCAATTTTTAAATTGAATTACTAAATTACAGACATAAGATTTTATTGAATAATCTGTAAATATTCAAAATAATGAAATTATAATTTGCAAAGATGCAATTACAGTAATTACGATTAAATAAACGGAACTACTTTGTAAGGATTAAAAGCGTTTATTCCGTCGATTATTTTACCACGATCGTAACAATCGTACCATTTTTTTGTATTGGAATCAAAAAACGACAAAACGTTTGAATATATATTATTCAGTTTCCAGTTAACTACGTATAATCCCGATTCTTCCGGTTGGCACTGCGGATATTGTTTCCATTGAACTAGTCTCATAATATATCTTTTTATAATTAAAAATAATAGCTAAATATTACCTTATTGTTAGGTATTTAATAATTATAAGTAATTTTTATTATGCATTAAAGGAATATACAAGATAGCAACTTTTTAAGTAACATCAAAAAATTATGTTACAAAAAAACACTCGTTTGAGTGCTTTTAAAATTGTAATGAAAAATATTTTCGCTATTATTCTCTGTAATGATAAAAAATTCCTTTGTCCCAAAGAGTGAATAAACTAGCTTTTAGATTGCCAGATTTCAACACATTATTTGCCCACGTATTGCAGGTGTAAAACAAATTATACTTGCCTTTTGCTTCGTAAAAAACATCGTTCAAGCCGTAATTCTGATCAGTTTCTACAAGTACCAATTTATTATTTTCCATATCAAACCTGTTCAATATATATTTACAAAGTCGCTCGTATTGTTCCTTGTTCAGTTTAATTTCGATACAATCATCGCCCGTAACCAATTTATCGTGATACGTAACATGCATGGCAGATTCGCTTAACCCGAAGGCTGCGTTGAATGCTACCGATGCTTTTAGATCTTTCCATTCGGGTGTTTGCAGGTAAAAACCTTTATCGCCCCAACCAAAAGAAACCCATTGTGCAGATGTTTGTTTTCCGGGAGTTACAGAAGGATCCAAATAGGTGCGCCAATCATAAGCCTCGTTAAAATAAGGTACTACGATATCGGTATGCACACCATTAGTTAAAATGTAGATTGATAAATTCTGATCTTTATATTCAGACTGGTCTTTATTAACAGGAATATACGCTGCGCCAGTGGCTAAAATTAAATAGATAACCAAAAAGCCTACAACTAATAACAAATATCCCACAATTTTCTTCAGTGTTTTCAAATACAAATCTATTTTATGTCACAATTTACAAATAATTTGTTTACAACTATATAATTATTTTAGTGCGATATATTCCTGCTTAATTTTTATAAAGGTTTTATTGGTAGCTATTAATTGATTGATGAAATACTCTTGAACTTCAGTATAATCGTTATATTTCAGATGCTTTGCCCAAGAATCATTCTCTTGTATTTCATTAATTTTTTTCAGGATTTTAGCGGTATCAGCAGCAGATCGATACACAACATTTTGTTGCTCACCATTCTTTTTATGATTGTACGAATAATTGTTTTCGCCCACTTTTTCTATAAAATACAATGGTAATCCTTCTTCGTTATTATAAAAATGCTGCCAACTGCAAAATCCCCAATAATTGGTTTGCTGTTTATGGTCGATATTCTCTAACCGCCAGCGACAATTTCCAACTCTGCCCCAATGGTTTGAATATCTGTAAACTCCCTCTTGCGTAAAAAAATAACTGCTGCCGTGTTTGCTTACATAATTTGCTTTTACATAATCATGTGGCTGATTTGTTTTGGTAAATACCGCAAACGTATTTTTAAAGAAATTGGAACGATTGTACATACTAGAATTTAATTCGATAATCAATACCTATAATATGTTCATAATCAAAACCATTACCTGTGGTTCTAAAACTATAAACAGACGGATTATAACGCAAACCTACAAACATTACAGAAGTTAACTGATAATTGAACAAGGTTGAAAAACCTAATGTTCTATAATTTACATCGTAATTTCTCCTGTTATCCTCACTATTATATGTTTTTATGGGAGAATTATAATCATAAGGTTTTTTATAATCGTAATCAGTGTAAACGAAAGAGATACCGTAACTTGCTTCAAACCTTTTCCAACGATGTCCTTTTCTTAAAGACATATCATATTTAAATGCTTTAATATCATACGAAGACCACCACATAATATCAAATAAATTACCTCGAACTGATGTTTCTAAACCTACAAAACGATCGTTTTTATAATAATAATCAAAGCCTAAACCAAAACCTGCCCCTCCAACAGTATTGCTGAAAGACTCAATATTTCCATTTTTATTAGATAAACCTATTAAGAATAAAGTAGGTGGCTGTATATTAAATCTAAAAGTTCCCTCTGTTGGATTGTAACGTTTAAACTCACGTTGCTCGCGCACTTTTCTTTTAGCATCTGCTGCTACAAAATGTTTGTTAATATTTTCTCTAATTTCCAATTGCCTTACCGTATCGGTAATATTACGTTTGGCAATGTATCTGTCGGCTTTATATTCTTGAATTTCCAAACCGTCTTTATCGTTTAAAAAGATATTTTTAGGATATTTAAATCGTTTCTGTGTTGTAAGATCAATCCAATAACCAACACCAAAAAACGGAAGTGATGGCAGATTTCCCAAATAAAAAACAGGTCCTTTTACGGCACTAACAATGGTATCAAACTGTTTATTTTCTGATTGATAAGATAATGTTACCGGCTTTTTACTGCGCAAAAGTTCAATCTTTGCAGGTAGCGAATATACAGAATCGTTTACTGTTACTTTAGCTTCTGCAGCGTTTGTAAACACATTTATGGTATGTGTTTTGGTTCTAAAAACGGTACTGCACGATGTTAAACCAACCGTTAAAAGTATTGCTGAAATTTTAAATAATGTTCTCAATTTATTGTGTTTAATTTGAATGTTTTACAAATATGATTTATTCTAGTCATTAAAATTTCAATCGGTAATCAATGCTTATAACATGCTCATAATCAAAACCACTACCGTTTCTTCTAAAACTATAGAATGAAGGATTGTAACGAAGACCAATAAACATTATAGATGATATTTGATAATTAGCCAGCGAAGAAAAACCAAGTGTTGCGTAATTATTCTTAAATCCTTCCCGATCATCATCTTCAAAAGTCATTAAAGGTTTTATTATATTTTTTTCGCGTGGAAGCTTACATTCAAAATCGGTATAAGTAAACGATAAGCCATAACTGTATTCAAAACGATTTCTTTTATGGGCTTTTCTAACAGAAAGATCAAATTTATGAGCATAAACATCGTAATCAGACCAATAAAAAGGATCAAATTGATTGGCTCTGTTTGATATTTCAACAGAAATAAATTTATTTCCTTTATAAAAATAATCGGCACCAAAGCCAAAACCTATCCCACCAACAAAGTTGTTAAATTGTTCAATATTTGGATTTTTTGACGAAAAACCGATTAAAGATAAAGTTGGTGGTGCAATAAACATTCTAAACTTACCAACTTTGGGATTGAAACGTTGAAACTCTTTTTCTTCCTTTTTTGCTAGTTTTCTTTGATCACTAAAATAATTCCTTTTAAAAACAGAACGAATTTCCTCTATCTTATCATTATCTGTTATATTTTTTCTTATGATATATGCTTCGGCTCTGTTTTCATATACTTTAGCATTGATATTATCGTTAAAAAATATATTACTTGGATAACTAAAACGCTTTTTATTAGTGAGATCTACCAAATATCCAACTCCGAAAAAATAAGTAGTGGTAAGGTTCATTGATTTAAAAACAGGAGATAATTTGCCGTTTACAATAGTGTCTAATTGCTTGTTTGCCGACTGATAACTTATGGTAACAGGCGTTTTGTCTCGTAAAAGTTTTATTTTGGCAGGCAACTGGTAAACCGAATCGTTTACCGTTATTGTAGCATTTTCTGCATTTGAAAAAACATTTACTTTTTGTTGTTTTCTATGTAAAATAGTACTGCAAGAAGTAAGCGTTAAAACTGATAAAAGTAATAACAGTTTATAAAAGTGTTTCATGGTGTTTTTGATTTGCACCAAATGTAGAAAAAAAGTTAATAAAAAAGCCGAATTTAACATTCGGCTCTTAAAAACTGTTTTAAACATTAAAGCGGAAATGCATTACATCGCCATCTTTAACAATATATTCTTTACCTTCAACACGCAGTTTTCCGGCTTCTTTTACTTTTGCTTCAGATCCGTAGGTAGCATAATCGTCATAAGCGATAACTTCGGCACGAATAAAACCTTTTTCAAAATCGGTGTGGATAACTCCAGCTGCTTTCGGAGCCGTGTCGCCTACTTTTATAGTCCAAGCGCGAACTTCTTTTACACCTGCTGTAAAATAGGTTTGTAGATTTAATAATTTATAAGCAGCACGAATCAACACAGCAGATCCTGGTTCAGTTAAGCCCATATCTTCTAAGAAAACCTGACGCTCTTCGTATGTTTCTAATTCTGTAATATCAGCTTCGGCACCAACAGATAAAATGATTACTTCGGCATTTTCATCTTTTACTAATTCTTTTACTTTATCAACGTAAACGTTTCCATTAACTGCAGAATTTTCATCAACATTACAAACGTAAAGTACCGGTTTTGCAGTAATTAATTGAAAATCTTCTAACAAATCTTCTTCATCTTGATTTTGAGGAACTACTGTACGAGCCGATTTTGCTTGTAACAACGCTTCGCGAATACGTTCTAACAAAGCTGCTTCTACTTGCGCTTCCTTATTTCCTGTTTTTGCAGCTTTTTTTACTTTTTCTAAACGTTTTTCAACCGTTTCCAAATCTTTTAACTGCAATTCGATATCAATGGTTTCTTTATCACGAATAGGATCAACACTACCGTCAACATGCACAATATTATCATTGTCAAAACAACGCAAAACGTGAATAATAGCGTTACACTCACGAATGTTTCCTAAAAACTGGTTACCTAAACCTTCGCCTTTACTTGCACCTTTAACCAAACCTGCGATATCAACAATATCAACAGTAGCCATTTGCACGCGCTCTGGTTTAACCAATTCTTCTAATTTATTAATTCTAGGATCTGGTACGTTTACAACTCCAATATTTGGTTCAATTGTACAAAAAGGAAAGTTTGCACTTTGTGCTTTTGCGTTAGACAAACAGTTGAACAAAGTTGATTTTCCTACGTTTGGTAATCCTACAATACCTGCTTTCATATAGTTGTGCTATTTTATATCGATTTTTAAAACGATGCAAATATATCGTTTTTAATTGGATTTTTTAGATATATTAGCTTTCTGTATCTATTAGAAAATTTATGCGTTATTTAGATAATTTTATCATATGTTTGATTGTGCTTTTTTTACCTATCCAATTTTGGGCACAGTCGAATAAATTACAGTTTAAAACAACGCATGGAAGTTTTAAAGTTATGCTTTATGATTTTACGCCGAAACATAGACAATTGATTTTGGATGCCATTAAAACTGATGTTTATAAAGATGCATTATTCAACCGAATTATTGAGAATTTTGTAGTTCAAGGTGGTGAGCACGATGATGATATTGCATTAAGAGAAAAAGATTTACCAGTAAACGAGCATTACAGATTGCCTGCGGAATTTGATTCAAGAGCTTTTCATAAAATAGGCGCTTTGGGAGCGGGTAGAGATGATAATCCGCAGAAAGCATCGTTTTTGAATCAGATTTATTTTGTGGTAGGGAAACCTGTTTCTGTAACCGATTTGGATAATATCGAACAGAAAAAAGGCATTAAATTTACCAAAGAACAGCGTGAAACATATCTTTCCAAAGGCGGACTTCCGCGTTTAGATGGAGATTATACTGTTTTTGGTGAGGTTTATGAAGGTTTAGATGTATTACTGAAAATAAGCAAATTAAGAACAAACCAAAAAGATGCACCTTTACAGCCTGTATCTTTTGAAGTTATAGAGATTAAAGAATAAAGATCAGCTGTTTGATAGCTGATCTTTATTTTAATCGTTCTTTTAAAAGGCACAAAACACCAATTTCACTTTCGGACAAATTTTCATTCTTTTTAAGTAGTTTGTTAACTTCTTTCTGAAAATATTTCAATGTTTTTCCATTAATGTATTTGTCAATAACTCGGGGATCAATATAAGAACTTCGGGCTACAGCTGGCGTATTTCCTAACTTTTCGCTTACTTGTATAACTGCATTCCGAATGTTTTTATCCATTGTTTTCTGATCTTTTTCCTCTTCCACATCTAATTCATCTAGAGCAATGGCAGCAATCATGGTTCCCGACCAGGTTCTAAAATCTTTTGCAGAAAATTCTTCGCCCATAACTTCCCTGATATACTGATTCAAATGTTCGCTTTTTACGTCTTGAATGATACCGTTTTCATCAATGAATTTAAAAATTTCGTAACCCGGCATTTCATCGATTTCTTTTACAATTTTTGCCAGCTTTGCATCGGTTATATGTTTTTCCTGATCTTTCCCAGACTTTCCTCTGTACGTAAAAATAAGTTCGTCGCCGTTAATTTCTAAATGTTTGCTGCGCATGGTTGTTAAACCGTAGCTCTTGTTTTGCTTGGTGTAGAAGTCGCTTCCCGGACGAAAAAAAGCAGATTCCAATAAACGAACCATTGTAGCTAAAACCTTTTCACGCGTTGGTTTGCGTTTGCGCATGTGCTGACCTGTAACGCGACGCATACGTTCTAATTGTTCGGCAAATTCAATAATTCTATCAAATTTTTTCTGCTCTTGTTTTTGTCTGAATTTTGGATTGTAGATGTATTGTTTTCTACCCAGTTCATCTCTACCGGTCACCAAAATTTTACTGTTTTTCTTTTCAGAAATTTCCACATTTTTCCATGCAGGTGGAATTATCAGCGATTTTATATAGGTTTTTACAGCTGTATCTGTAACGGTTTTTCCGTTTTCATCTGTATAACTAAATCCTTTTCCTCTTTTCTTACGGTAATACATATCTGCAAAATTTTAATGGCAAAATCAGTTCAAATGCTATTAAAGATAATGTTATTTTAAAGACCTTGCAATTAAAATGATTCCATTTAAACCAATTCTTTTGTGAAAACCGATTTTAGATGATTCATATAATCTCTGTAATAATTGGTGATGCGTTTAGGAGTTGCATTTTTTTCCAGATCATGAAAATGAAATCCCTGAATTTTGCTCATTCCCGTAAAAGCATTCATTTTATGAAAACCAAATAAAACGCCATCATCAACTGAAGTTTCGTTGAAAAATTCACCAGGCAGTGTAAAAGCCGTATCTGGCGCATTCCAAGTTGTATTTACCATATAATTTTTGCCGTGCATTAATCCGCCGGTTCCATAATTTATCGCAGGATTTTTACTTGAACGCCCGTCGCTACTGTAAATTCCGTTTTGATGCCCGGCTGTAAAAACCTCATCAATATATTTCTTCAGTCTGTTTGGCACTTGAAACCACCAAATAGGTGTATTGTAAATAATCAAATCAGCCCATTTAAAATTCTCAACCTCATCTTCTGCAACAAATTCGTCGTTAATATCGGTAACTCTAACCTTAAAATCATTATTACTTAAAAAATCAACTGTCCAATTGGTCAATGTTTTATTGAAAGCTCCGCCAGAATGCGCAAAATGTTGCCCGCCATTTATTATAAATATATTTTTCATTGTATATCGTTTAATTATAAAGCAAAATTATAACGCTATTTTGTATTATTAAAATAATATAAATTATACATTTGTATCATAATTATAATGATATGATTAATTTAGAATGGTATCGTACTTTTAAGGCGATTTACAAAACTGGTACGCTAACCGGTGCTGCCGAAGCTCTGTATATCTCGCAACCCGGAGTGAGCCTGCATTTAAGTTCTTTGGAAGCTTATGTGGGATATAAATTATTTGATAGAACCAGCAGAAAAATGATTCCTACCGAGCGTGCAAAAGTTTTGTTTAATGCGATTAACGAGCCTTTAGCGAAGCTGGAAATTGTTGAGAAAACATTTCAGAAATCGACAGAAAAACATGCGCCGACAATAAGTATTGGGATGTGTTTTGAAACTTTTCAGACGACTTTAGAGCCTTTTGTTTCAAGTCTCGAATTTAATTTGATCATCAGTTTTGGAAATTATCCTGAAATGTTGGATCAGCTGGAAAAAGGAATTCTAGATTTGATCATTACTCCCAAAAAAGGTACTTCGTTATTAATTGATCATGAACCGTTTTCGAGCGAAAAAATTATTTTGGTAGGAGGGAAGGATGTGGAGGTTTCCGAATTTAAAAAGCATTTGAAGACTAATGATAAAACGGCTTTAGAAGCTTGGATGAAAGATCAAAAATGGTACGGAACAACGGGTGATATGGAACATTTATTTCAGTTTTGGAGCTTGAATTTTGATAAGAAGCCCGATTTCCGTCCGAATTATATCGTTCCAAATTTGAATTCTATTGTTCGATGTTTGTTTGGAGGATCGGGATTGGCGGTTATTCCTGATTTGCTTTGCCATAAAGAAATCGATGAAGGAAAAATTCAACTAATTTGGGAAGGAGAAAAAGAACTGGTAAATACACTGTATTTCGGAACTCGGAAAAAATCGATCCATCAACAGGAAATCAATCAGATAAAGGAATTATTCAAACAAGTTATGCCTAAAGACGATTGATTCTCAAGATATAAAACGAATCAAAAAAAATAAATCAGGTACTTTTTACGGTACCTGAATTTATTTTATTACCTAATAAACGGTAATTCTTTTTTCATAGCGTAAAGTATAAAACAATTTACGTACCAAAATTTAAGGTAACTATAAAAAACCTTAATAATCGCGCAAAAATTGATTTTTAAATTAAGTTCGATTATAAAATGATGTTTTTTTAAGTGAAAATTATCTCCTAATAGTGGTAAAATTCCACAAAATAATTGTTGAAAATTTTAAGATGAAATAGTTATATATTCAAATCGCCTTCTCTGCCAATATCCATTTTACTTCCGGTTACTGCGCTTGCTGCAACTTTAAAGAACGTGATCAGTTTGTTGGTTTTGTTGTCCCAGTAATGAGCTTCGCCCGGAGTGATTTTTAAAATACGAATATTCGGATCTTCCTTACCTTTTTCAAACCAAGCTGCAATCATGTCGTTCCAATATTTATCAATGCGTGCAGCATCTCGCGATACTTCGCCTGTTCCGTTTATACTTAAAAATTCGTAAGAACTTACATCGGCAAATGTTAGCGAAACTTCTTTGTTTTGTTGTAAATGCTGGTGCGTATCGCTTTCGGCAGAAAATAGAAACCAAATATTTCCTTGATCGTCTACTTCTTGTCGGCTCATTGGTATGCTGTGCGGATAATTCGTTCCTTTTGGAAAGGTAGAAAGCATTCCGATATCAATAGAATCTACCATTTTCTTCAACTTTTCAATTGCTTCGGTGTTGTTTAAATTTTCTGTACTCATAGCTTTTAATTTTAATTGTTAAAACGTTAGTAATTAATGTTGTTGTAGCTTAATATGCAATAATTGTACAAGTTTTTGTCAGTGTAAACAGCATTCCTGATAAAAAAGGATTTATAAACGTATTTAATTTTACCATGTGTTATTTATATCCGAAATTTGCAAAAAATTTCTGCTATGGAAATTTAAATGTTACTCGTTTTATTCTGTTAACCCGTAGTGCATTATAAAAAAAGTTGCTCAAAGAACTAAAAAATAGTATATTGTATTGACTGACAATCGAAT
>Ga0256911_1000215_pt1 | contig 19201 bp, 20 predicted proteins | sample MC6MC0764MT_FD_190197 | JGI IMG/M metagenome (GOLD analysis project Ga0256911, IMG submission 190197) | Metatranscriptome of enriched soil aggregate microbial communities from Iowa State University, Ames, United States - MC6-MC0764-MT... | ecosystem: Environmental > Terrestrial > Soil >...
CACCAACGACGCGCAGAAGACGATGGGAGTGATCACACTGACCCTCATCGCGGCCGGGTACCAGGGAGCCGACACCGGTCCTCAGCTCTGGGTGATCGCTTCCTGCGGCCTCGCCATCGCGCTCGGCACATACCTCGGCGGATGGCGCATCATGCGAACGGTCGGCAAGCGGATCACCGACGTGAAGTCGCCTCAAGGGTTCGCCGCCGAGACGAGTGCGGCCGCCACGATCCTCATCTCGTCCCACCTCGGTTTCGCGCTCTCGACCACCCAGGTGACATCCGGCGCGGTCGTCGGAAGCGGTCTCGGCAAGAAGCTGGCGTCGGTGCACTGGGGTGTCGTCGGACGGATAGCGACCGCCTGGGTGATCACGCTTCCCGCCGCGGCGCTCGTCGGCGGAGTCGCCGCATGGGGAGCATCCACGAGCATCGTGGGACTGATCGCGGTCGCTGTGGTCGCGGTCGCCTGCGGAGTGGGCTTCTTCGTGCTCGCCCGACGGCATCCCGTGACCCGCGAGAACGTGAACGAAGTGGACCAGAAATCTGACGACGAGGCTCGCTCTCAGCGGGTCGGTGCGGTGTCCGGAACGACCGGGGAGGACTGAGGGATGATCGCACTCAGCAACGCGCACACGATCGTACGGAACGCCGCCGACGCGGGCCAAGGCCAGTTTCTCGGCGTCGACTGGGGGTCATTCGTGGTCGTGTTCCTGGTCGCGCTGGTGGCGACCGTGCTCATCGTCGTCTTCTATTCGACCGGACTGCGGCTGCTAGCCGTGGGCTCGCCGGCCGACGGCTCGGACGAGCGCGGAGTGACGACCGCGGCGGTGCAGGATGTGCGGGTCGGGCCGCGCCCGCTCGGCGCCACCGTCGGCGCAATGCTCTGCTTCGCCGTCAGCATCGCAGCCGTGCTCTACGGGCTGTGGCTGCTCATCCCGCAGTTCCACTGACGGCGCGTGCGCACCGGGGCCATGACCGGGCCCGACCACGTCGCCGACTCATTTCAGCGCAGGACACGCTTTGGCGACAGCGGCCGCCCGCTCGGGGTCTTCGATGCTTGCTGCAGTGGGGAACCAGTTCTGGTTGGGCCACTTCGCGATGAAGTCGGCACGTGAGGGTGCAGGCGGAACGACGACGCCGTTGGCTTCATAGCAGGGGACCAAGAACTTGGTGAAGTAGTCGTACGACCAGCCCAGCTGCTGCGGAGTGAGAGGAGAGTTCGGCTTGCCGGGATGTTCGACGCCGCACACGTAGAGGCCGATCGCTTCCTTCTCGTTACTCGCTTCGCCGCCGACGCTGGTGGGCTTGGCGTCCTTCTTCGCGCCGATCGGGTAGCCGTAGCCGAATGGGACGCCCTGCTCGGTGTAACAGGCTTTGAGGACATCCATCGCCGTGGCCTCCGTGGTGTAGCCCTCGAAAGTCACGTTCGGGCGCACCGCCGACGGGTACTGAAGCAGCACCTGCTGCCATGCCTGCTCGACAGCGGCGAGCCGAAGTTGCTCCGTCTGCTCCGGGGTCTGAGGGGCCGGGGCAGGCGACGGTCCCAGATCGGGCATCGGCACGGTCACCGCCAGTGGCGTTGCTGTGGCGGTAGGCGTGCTGGATGTCGTCGCGCCAGCGGACTGCGAGCATCCAGTCAGCGCGGCCAGAGCAGCCAGGGCAGCGGCCGTCGCGAGAGCTAGCACCCAACGCTGTCGTGGAGCGTCATTGCTGGTTCCCACTTCTGGTCCCTTCGATCAGTGAGAGTCACCCGTTTTCTCGGCCGGGTAGCAGTGCACCGGCGAGAAAGGCGTCGTATTGGGCTTTCACGTCGTCTTCCACGACCGGCATCCGGTGGCTGTAGCGAGAGTCAGTTCTGTTCCTCTTCGGACCGGAGATCCAGCACCCCTCGTTGGTCTCAACGTCGTAAAAATTCGCATCGAAATTGGCGTACGCGGTGCCCGTGACTCGCCGCAGAGTGCGGCCGTGGAAGTGCGCGGTCCGCCACGACTTGGTGAAGGCCACTCTGCTGATCCAAGAAGGCCCAGCGTCGGTGTTATACCCAGTCTTCAGCTGGACAAACATGATGCGTTCAGGCATGCGTGGATTCTAGAGCACCCGAGTCCTCGGCGCGGCCGACCTCCGCCCATCGCTCCCCTGGGGGCTCCTCAACCGGACTCGCTGCTCCGCGTCGCGCGCGGGGGATTCCGCTGGGGTTGCCCGCGTGAAGCTCGCTCACAGGGATGGGCGTCCAGTCCCCACGGGCTCAGACCGGTCACCCCTCCGGGATGGGCTCCTTCGGCAGTTTGCGCACTTTGGTTCGTCGTCGCCGGCGCTCCGGGATCATCGAGCGCATCTCCTCCAGCTTGCCGAAGCAGAGCAGGCGATCGCCCGCCTCCAGCTCAACATCACCGCGCGGGTTCGGGATGACCTGGGCACCGCGGTGCAGGGTGAGCACGGTGATATCGCGGTCACCGAGACCCGAGTCGCGCATCCGTCTGCCCACCAGGTCGGCGTTCCCGTGGACGACCAGCTCGGCGACACCGTACCCGGTAGAGACGCTCAGACGCTGGCGCACATCGATCTCGGGGAACGCCACCTGATTGTCGATGAAGTCGATGATCGCTCCGGCGACATCGAGGCCCGTCGCGGTCTCGATGCCTTCGAGCCCGGGCGACGAGTTGACCTCCATGACAAGAGGGCCGTCGTTTCCTTCGAGCATGTCCACGCCGGCGACACGCAGGCCCATGATCTGGGCCGATCGCACGGCCGCCTGCTCGTAGTCCGGCGTCAGTTCGACCGGTTCCACAGATCCGCCGCGGTGCACGTTCGAACGGAACTCGTCGCCGTTCGCCCGCCGCCGCATCGCCGCGACCACCCGGTCGCCCACGACCAGCGCCCGGATGTCCCGTCCACGACTCTCCTTGATGAAGCTCTGGATGAGCACGTTCTGCTTGGTCGAGTGCAGCGTCTCGATGATGGCCTCGGCGATCTTCGCATCCGGAGCCAGGATCACCCCGATGCCCTGAGTACCCTCCAGCAGCTTGATCACCACAGGCGCACCCCCGACCTTCTCGATCGCCAGCCGCACGTCGGCGCGGCTGTGGACGAACGCGGTCGCGGGCATCCCGATGTTGTGCCGGGAGAGGATCTGTGTGGCACGCAGCTTGTCCCGCGAATTCGTGATGCCGTTCGCCGTGTTGGGCGTGTACACGTCCATCTGTTCGAACTGACGCACGACAGCCGTGCCGAAGTAGGTGATCGAGTTGCCGATGCGGGGGAGGATCGCGTCGTAGTCGGAAAGGAGCTTGCCCCGGTACTGCAGGTCGGGTTCGTCGCCCGACAGGTCGATCGCGAACCGCAGCGTGTCAAGGACTTTCACCCGGTGACCCCGCTGCAACGCCGCCGCTCGGAGACGCTGGGTGGAGTACGCCTGAGGCGCGCGCGACAGAATCGCAAGTTTCATGGGTGTGCCCCTGAGAGGATGGGAGGGTGAGAGACGACGTCCATTCAAGCACCATCGTGGGCTGGCGCGAATGGGTGGGTCTACCCGGCGTCGGCATCCCCTGGATCAAGGCCAAGCTAGACACCGGCGCACGCAGCTCGGCACTGCACGCCTACGACATCGAAGAGCTCGAGGGCGACCGAGTCAGGTTCCGTGTTCGTCCGTGGCAGCGGCGAGACGACGACGTGGTCGTCGAGTGTGCTGTTCACGACCGACGTGTCGTGCGCAGCTCGTCCGGCCACACCGAGCAGCGGATCGTCGTGCTTCTCGACGTGCAGCTCTCCGGCGAGACGGTGACCGCGGAAGTGACGTTGAGCAACCGCGACCAGATGGGGTTCCGGATGCTCATCGGGCGCGAGGCTCTACGGCAGGGCTTCGTCGTGGATCCGGGTGCATCGTTCCTCAGCGGACGCGCACCCCGTGAGGTGCGACGCAAGAATCGCGGACGGGTCTAACGCTGAGAGACGGCGCCGGGCATGATGCCTCGCACCAGCGCCGTGAGCATGCGGGTCAGCCTCGGCTCGAAGTCGAGAACCGAGTGCAGCAGCTGAGGGTCGGTGCGATAGAGGTCTTCGAGATCGGGACCGGGAGTCGCGATCTGGTAGAGAGCGCCGGCCAACGCGACGCCCGCGGCCATCGCGTCGTTCGCGTCCTCCTCGTGGACGCCGGGCATGATGCGGAGGACTGCCCCTACGACGTTCCCGAACTCCTCGAGGGAGACCAGCTTGAAGGCGCGGACCCCCTCGAGTGAGACATTCCTCTCGAGATTGAGGGGAGTCTGAGCGAGCAGATCGCAGAACAGCGGGCGGTCGGCGAGGCTCGAGGCGATCGTACGGGCGATGGATGCGGGGCCCGGCGCAGAAAGGGCCTCCAGCTCCGCGCGCACCGCGGGCGACCACTCCCGCCACGATTCCGCCGTCAGTCGCAGAAAGATCTGTTCGCGGGTCTCGAAGTAGCGCAGCAGAGCGGATTTGTGCATCCCGACGGCCTCGGCGATGTCGGTGAGGGTCACGCGACGGACGCCGCGGTCACTGGCGAGTGCTCGCGCGGCATCCAGGATCGCTGTCTCGCGCTGACGTTTGGCGTCGGAGCTGCGTGCGCGCTGAAAGCTGGTCGTCGACATGCGTTCAGCTTAGCGCAACGATGTTGCATAAATAAGAGAACGGTGTTGTACTAAATGCATGACAACTTCAGACTCACAACACAAGAAGCAGACCTGGTTCATCACCGGATCGTCCCGCGGGTTCGGCCGAGCACTCGTGCGAGCGGCACTGGAGGCGGGGGATCAGGTGGCCGCCACCGCCCGCAAGCCCGAGCAGCTCGATGACCTCGTCGCCGAGTTCGGCGACCGGGTGCATCCCATCGCCCTCGATGTGACGGATGCGGCTGCGGCAGCGCACGCGCTCGCCGAAGCGCGCACGCGGTTCGGTCGTCTCGACGTGATCGTCAACAACGCGGGCTACTCCAACGTCTCGCCCATCGAGACGACGACGGACGAGGACTTCCGCACCCAGTTCGAGACCAACTTCTGGGGCGTGTACAACGTCTCCAAAGCCGCGATCCCCGTACTGCGTGAGCAGGGCGGCGGTGTCGTGATGCAGTTCTCCTCGGTCGGCGGACGCGTCGGCGGCTCACCGGGCATCGCCTCGTATCAGGCGGCCAAGTTCGCCATCGACGGCTTCAGCCGGGTGCTCCAGGTCGAGACGGCACCCTTCGGTGTGAAGGTCCTCGTCGTCGAGCCGAGCGGTTTCGCGACAGACTGGGCCGGTTCGTCGATGACCGTGCGCGAGGTGCCAGCCGAATACGAGCAGACCGTCGGAGCGATGAATGCCAGGATGCGTCAGAACACCGATGGACCGGCCGGAGACCCCGCGCGGGCGGCGGAGATCCTGGTGCGGGTCGCCAAGCGGGACAACATCCCCTTTCACCTGCCGCTCGGAGTGAACGCGACAGAGTTCTCGATCGCGCAGGACCGCCGTCTGCTCGACGAAGACCAGAAGTGGAGCGCCGTCAGCCGTTCCGCGGACTTCGGCGAACCGTACCCCGCGGAGTTCCCCGCCGACGTCGCCTGACCCCGTAGGTCCTTCCCCTGTGCCGAGCGGCGACGCTACTCTGTGGCACAGGGGCTGTGGAACCCCGGATGGATGGGGACTATGACGACTCCTGCCCGCAGCACCGCGCTCTCACTCGACGGACGCCTGTTCCAATTCTCGAGCGCACCCGGAACAGCCGTCGAGACGGGCGGTGTCGTCGCCCTCCGATCTCCCGACGGTGTCGTACAGCTCGGACAGGTGGATGAGGTCTCGGCGGAGATCGGGGGAGGCCCCCACGGCACGGGACGCATCCTCGGCGTGATCGGCAGTGGCCGTTTCGACAGCCGCCGCTCGTTCCCGTTCAGTGAAGCCGAGATGGTGGATGCGGACCGGGAGTCGATCGATTCCGTACAGAAGGCCGCGGGCGCCACACTCGAGATCGGAACGGCGCTCGGCGATCCGGATGTGGCGGTGCGATTGCTGCCGCACCGGTTCAACCGGCACACGTTCTGGTGCGGACAGAGCGGCTCGGGAAAGACGTATGCGCTCGGTGTGGTGCTGGAGCAGCTGCTCCTCCACACCGCTCTGCCGATGGTCATCTTCGATCCGAACGGCGACTTCGTGAGGCTGCGCGAGCCGGCCGAACCCCGGCAGGCAGGCGCGAACGCTGACGGCGATCGGGCCGCAGCCGAGATGATCGCCCGGCGGAACATTCGGGTGCTCAGGCCCTCGTCGCCCGATCCCGACTCCTTGCGCGTGCGCTTCGTCGAACTGCCTGTCGCCGCTCAAGGCGCTGTGCTGCACCTCGACCCGATCACCGACCGCGGCGAGTTCAATGAGCTCATGCACCTGTCGGAGACGCTAGGAACAGTTGAAGCCGACCAGATCGTTCCGCGGCTGATCGAGCGCGGCACACCATCCGCGATGGCTCTCGCCGCCCGCATCGAGAACCTCCGCGTCCTCGACTGGAGTGTGTGGGCGCAGGACTATCAAGCGGTCACCGACATCGTCGAGACGCGCCCGGATGCGACAGTGCTCGATCTTGGCGGGTTCACCTTCGCCGACGAATCGCTCGTGGTCGCCATGGCCGTTCTCGACGACCTGTGGGCGAAGCGCGAACAGCGTCGTCCGCTGCTGATCGTGATCGATGAGGCCCACAACCTCTGCTCACCGCAGGGCAACGATCCGCTGCGTGCCGCCGTGCGCGAACGGATCATCCAGATCGCGGCTGAGGGCCGCAAGTTCGGGCTCTGGTTGCTGCTCTCCACACAGCGGCCCTCGCGCATCCATCCGAGCATCATCTCCCAGTGCGACAACCTCGCCCTGATGAAGATGACCTCGCCCCTCGATCTCGACGAGCTCTCCACGATCTTCGGTTTCGTCCCTACCGCGATGTTCGACCGGTCACCGGGCTACCGGCAGGGCGAGGCACTGTTCGCCGGCGGATTCGTGCCCGCGCCGACGATGGTGAGGATGGGGAGCCGCCTCACACGCGAAGGCGGTGCGGATGTCGGCGTGCCGCTGAGAGCGCATCCCGAGAACACCGCGGGTGTCTCATGAAGAAGTGGTCGGTGGTCATCGTCCTCGGATGCGCCCAGTTCGTCATGGTGCTCGATGGAACGGTGATGAACGTCTCGATCTCCACCGTCGTGAAAGACCTCGACACGACCGTCTCGGCGATGCAGGCCGCGATCACGTTCTACACGCTCACGATGGCCGCCGTGATGCTGCTCGGCGCCAAGCTCGGCGACGTGTGGGGTCGGCGACGTGTGTTCGTGATCGGATCCTGCGTCTACGCTGCCGGCTCGCTGATCACCGCGTTGAGCCCCAACATCGGGTTCCTCTTTCTGGGCTGGTCGATCATCGAGGGTCTCGGCGCCGTGCTCGTCATCCCCGCGATCGCGGCGCTAGTGGCCGACAACTACAGGGGTAAGGACAGGATCAGCGCGTACGCCATCATCGGCGCCGTTTCCGGAGCCGCCGTGGCTGCCGGTCCGCTGATCGGAGGATTCGTCACCACCTACTTCAGCTGGCGCTTCGTCTTCGTGGCCGAGGTCGTGATCATGGCCGCGGTCGTTCTTCTCTCCCGCGTCGTCAAAGACGTCACCGAGCGGCAGCCCGTACGGATCGACGTGCTCAGCGTGCTGTTGTCCGCACTCGGGTTGGTGCTCGTGGTGTTCGGGATGCTGCAGAGCAAGACCTGGGGCTGGGTCACCCCGCACGCCTCTCCCGAGATCGGAGGCGTGCCGATCGCACCGCTCGGCGTCTCCCTGACCGCCTGGCTCATGGCACTCGGGGGCGTGCTGATCTTCCTGTTCGTCCGACGGCAGCAGCACCTCGTCACGAAGGGCAGGTCACCGCTCGTCCACGTCAGCATGTTCGGAATCACACACCTCCGCAGCGGGCTGTCGGTCTTGGGCGCCCAGTACGCCGTGACGGCCGGACTGTTCTTCATGGTCCCCGTCTACCTGCAGATGACACTGGGACTGGATGCGCTGCAGACCGGAATCAAGATCTTCCCGCTGTCGATCGCCATCATCCTCTTCTCCATCGTCGGCACGAGGCTGTCGCGCCGATGGTCGCCGCGCCGTATCGTCTGGGTCGGGCAAATCGTCCTCGTGCTGAGCGGCTTCCTCCTACTCGGCTCCGTCACCACGGACTTGCGCGGCGGCCTATTCGCCACCGGGATGTTCCTCACCGGCGCGGCGCTCGGACTGCTCGCCTCCCAGCTGGGCAACGTCAACATGTCGAGCGTCAGCGAAAAGGAGACGAGCGAAGTCGGTGGACTCCAGGGCGTCTTCCAGAACCTGGGATCGTCGCTCGGCACCGCACTCATCGGTTCGATTCTCATCGGCGCGCTGTCGACGTCGTTCGCCGCGGGAGTCGCGAGCAGTGACCTCTCGCAACAGGCGGTATCCATCGTGGACGAGCAGACGAAGGGCGGCGTCGCCATCGTTCCCGCCGCGAGCGTCGACGCCATCGCGGAGAAGGCCGGGCTGTCGGACGAGGATGCGACGACGCTGACCTCCATCTATCGTGACTCCCAGCTCTCGTCGCTGCGGGTGGCGTTCGTCGGACTCATCGCGATCAGCATGCTCTCCCTGATCTTCGCCCGAGGCCTGCCGACGCGCGCGGCAGGAAAACCGCGCGAGAAGGCCGCCCCGAAATGAGCACCTCCGCACCCATAGGCCGTCTCCTGCGTCACCCGTTCGCCGACACCGAGTCACTCGAGTCGTCAGCCCTGGTCGTGGGCTCGATCGCGTTCGTGATCACGACGATCGTCGCGCTGCTCGTGTTCTGGGGCGGGGACCTTCCGATCTCGGGTCCAGGATCCGTCGGTCAGTTCGCCGCCCTCGCATCCGCTCTCGCGGCGATAGTCGTGTTCGTCAGCGCGCGCATATATCTCGGCAGGCATGCGGATCACCAGCAGTCGCTCCCGCAGGGAGTCCGCGTCGACGGCGTACGGCTGCGCTGGTTCGACACCGCCGCGCTGGCACTGGCGCATGCGGTGATCGCCCTGCTCGGCTGGCTCGCGATCGGGGATGTGGTGGAGAACAGCTTCTCGGATGCGACCGTCTACTGGTTCTCCGCTGCCGTATTGAGCGGTGTTGCCGTCGCTGCCACCGCATACCTCGTGCTGCTCTCGGCGGCGCGACTGACGCCCATGCTCCTGTCGATCATCCTCGCCGTCTTCCTCGTCGCGGGCGTGTTCGCCAGCATGCTGAGCGCGTCCGATCCGCATTGGTGGCAGAAGAATCTCAGCACCCTGGGCATCTCCGACGACGCCTCGTCTCTCGCGTTCAACCTCACGCTGATCATCGCCGGGGTCATCGTGACGACGGTCGCCCACTATGCGACCGCGGACATCCCGGTCGCCACGGCCGCGGAGGCGGGGGGCCGCTCCTCGGTGCGCTCCGGGCTCGTCGCGATCGGCGTGCTGCTCGCCTGTGTCGGGCTCTTCCCTCTCGACCGGTCGCTCACCATCCACAATGTGTCGGCGAGCGGCATGGCCCTCATCTTCGTGGTTCTCGTGCTCGGGATGCGCCGGTTCGTCCCCGGAGCCCCGCGCGTCTTCCTGCTGCTCGGCTACGTGTTCGTGGCCGTGATCGTGGTGCTCGCCGTGTTCTTCGTGACCGGGTACTACAACCTCACCGCGGTCGAACTCGTCGCTTTCCTGCTGATCTTCACCTGGCTGATCCTCTTCATCCGAAACACAGCCTCGATGTCGGGCCAGCGGACGTCTCGTGCGACCCAGGCCGATCGCCCCCAGGCCGATCGATCCGCGGCTTGATCTGCCGCAGAGCCGTGCTAGCCGCAGAGCCGTGCTAGCCGCAGAGCCCGACGCCGGCCGACGTCAGAATGACCGACCGGTTCTGCTCGGCGAGGGCATCGGAATACGCGCCGCTCGCATCCGTCTCACTCTTCCAGCCGCACCATTCATAGCCGACTCCCGCCGTCGTCAACTGCGACGCAGGAACCCCGAGACCGACGAGGGCCGTCTTCACGGCTTCGGCTCGACGCAGCGAGAGCGCCGTGTCCGCGTCGTTCGAGGTGGCCTGATCCTTGGATGCGGTCCCCGTGATCGTCACCCCCGCGCCGTTCTGCTCGATCGACGGAACGAGCTGCTGAAGAACGGCCGACGCGGCCGACGCATCCGAGAAGGTCGCGGTGTCTTTCGTGAACAACAGATCGCTGTTGCGGATGACGATGGGATGCGTCCAGTCGGTCTTCGTCTGCACGGCCTCCACGGGGACAGCCGTCACCGCGGGAAGTCCCGCCGCAGCAGACCCGGAAGCCGGCTCGGGCAGCAACGAGAGTTTGCCGCCCGCGGCGGCTATCACGGCCGTCCAGATCGCCGTCAGATTGCTTCGAGCCGGGATGGTCAGCGCTGATTGCGAGCCCGCGACATCGCCCATCCCGGACCAGTACACGGTCACACCCTTCAGATCCGTCGGCAGAAGCCCCCGCGACTGCAGGTCGCTCACCACCTGCGCCGGCTGGGCGTAGAGCACACCGCTCGCCGCGAAGTTCAGCGGGTCGGTGGTCTGCAGCCCGCTGCCCATGACGAGCACGCCCATCGGCTTGCTGCCGAGGTCCCGCGCGGCCTGCTCGATCGACCCGAGGAAGTCGACCTCCGGGCTGGAAGCCTTCAGGGCGTTGATGTACGAGGTGATCTGAGTGAGTTTCGTGCGCTGGTCGTTCTGGCAGACGACCGCATCCTGGGCCGTCGAACCGATCACAGTGGTGCCCATCACCTGGGGCTTACCCGATGGCACCACGACCGTGACGCTCCCGTTGCTCTTGCCGACCGCCGCTAACTGAGCGACGGCGGACGCCGATAGAGCTGCGGCCGGTGCGTTGGCCGTGCTGCCGGCCACCACTCCCAGGTTGCGCTTGCCGGACTGGTCGCAGGCCTGTCCCGACGCGGTCGCCGGAGTGCACGCGGTCAGCCCGGCGGCCACAGCCAGAACGGTGGCGACCACGAGGCCGATGCGGCCGGTGCGGGAGATTCGGGGAAAAGCGGGGGTCACGGGGGTCCTTTCGGCGTTGCTCGAGCGGCTCAGCTGCACGATTCGTCAGCTGCTCAGGGGATCCGCTGCTCGGTCGGTCAGCTGGACGGGCGGTATGGCCGGGGAGATCTCCGACGGCTCCGCCACATGCCGGGCCTTCAGCTCGCGGATGATCTGGCTCGTGCTCTCCGGGTCGCGTTCCCGCTGAGCGAGCCTCGTCGCCAGCTGAGCGCGCAGGAGGTCGACCCGTGAGGCGAACGTGATCCGAGCGCCTGTGTAGCGCACCGCATCCTCGTGATCGAGTCGCATCGCCTGAATGGTCTCCTCCCGTGCCGCGACCGCCTCCCCGAGGAGCCTGTCGTGGTGAACGCGCAGCCGTTCCACGTGCGAATGCGCCTTCTCGGCGGCGGTGAGCAGCGGACGGGTGGTCAGCCAGGCGGCGATGAAGCTGATCGCCCCCGATGTCGCCAGCACTCCGAGCATCAGGAAGGCCATGATCGTGTCGGGAGCGCTCCACGAGAACGTGGCGGTCGTCGGAGCCGCCGTCGCACCTGTCAGTCCCGTCAGGCCGCCCGCGCTCTGGGCGTCTATGCCGGCCTTGATCCGCGCGATCGTGATCGCGGCGAGAAGAGCGGCCCAGATGAGGGCCAGCGCTACCGCGACGATCGACCAGCGGCGCGACATCACGCCCGCCTGGATACGCCGCATGATGATCGCGACCACGTGCGGCAGCGACACCACCGCGAGAGAGATGCCGAGGGTGATCACGTACATCTGCAGTCCGATGGACCCGTACTGGCTGTCGTTGCGCAGCAGCAGGGTCAACGCCTGTGAGAGCAGTACGTAGTCGACGGTGATCATGCCGAGCAGCAGCACGTACACCAGCACGTGGGCGAACGGCGAGATGTGGCCGACGCCCGAACGGATACGCGGCGGCTTCAGAACGATGTCTCTGGCCATGTCAGCTTCTCCAGTTCTGGCTCACGCGAACGTGTGCAGGTCGGGGTCCTGGCCGAGGAGCTTCGCATCCAGTCGCTCAGCAGCGACTTCGGCACGACGGATGTCGTTCTCCGCCCGCACGAGAGCGCTGCGGATCAGCTCCTCGCGTTTCTGGGCCGTTGCGACCCGAGCCGCGCTCGTCGCGACGTTGCGGGTGCGCTGCCGATCGATGTCCGCAACGCCCGCGCGTTCGAAAGCGCCCAGCTCGTGCTCGAACACCTCGAGCGTCTCGACGTCGACGGCATCCCGCATCCGTCGAAGCCGCCACAGCAGACGACGACGGAGCCGACGCGTCTTCGGTACGGAATAGTCGGCCAACGGCCGGTCACGCTTGGACATCGGTTCTCCCCTGCCACAGTTCGATCAGCTTCGTGTTCTCTTTCGTCGTGAGCCAGTCGGGTCGGCGCAGCGCGGGCACAGCTGGTCGTGCATCCGCGATCCCATCGGCGGATCCCCGACGGAGCGCGCCCCAGTACACGGCGATGCGCTCGTCCGAGTAGTCGTAGTAGCGGCCCGAGCGCAGCTTCGCCGCGGTGAACCGTGAGTGGATGAGCGCCGACAGCTCGTCGGCGCGGCGACGACCGCGCTTGATACGACGCTCGACCCTCCGCAGCTCCTCGAAGCCGGGACCGGTTCCGTGCGGAATGCCCTCGCTGTCCGCCGACGAGTAGCCCGCGGTCTTCTCCTCGTACAGGGCGATGTCTGCTTCGAGCGACTTCGTGAGCACGCGGTACTCGGCGAGCTCGTTCTGGATGTTCGAGAAGAAGCGCTGCTCCTCGCGTCTCGCGTACGCGTTGGCGTGCGCCTGAATCGCCTGCACAGTCGGAGTGGTGAGCTCCGTCACCCCCGTGCCGTTATCGGATCGAGACCCCGCAGCGACGGTCGGGGAGTCCTGTCGGGCCAGCCGTTCCAGCTTTCGACGGGCGAGAATCCCGATCCGAAAGGGGCTGCGCGCCGCGCGTGGGGCGCGGTGTGGCCGTGATGCCATGGGAATCCCCTCCTGAATGTCTGCCCGCGATGGTCAGGCATCCGACCATGATGGTCAGGCATCGGAGCGTACGCACAGGTCCTGGCAATCAACTAGGGGAACGTCGAATGAATCCCGATAGCGCACTGATGGCGGCGCTTCACCCCCGATACCAGCGCAACACTCGCAGAGCGCGCAAAGTGATCCAGCGGCTCGGGGCGCCGACCTCCTCCATCGAGAACCATTGCTTGCCTTCGTGCGTTCGCTCGAGTGACCACCGGCCATCGATGCCGCGCTTGCTCTGGATCACTTCGACGGCCTCTGCGAATCGATCGTCCGGTTCCGCTCCTGCGGCACGGAAGTAGTCGAGCGCGCGCAGCACGTCGTATCCGTAATGGTCGGGGAAGCAGGGTTTCGTCCATTCTGCGTCGACGATCTCGCCGGTCGATTGTCTGCGCAGCAGCCGCCGCTCCAGCAGATACGCCTCACCAGTTCGACGTGCTTCGGACAGTTCGGCGGATCCGCCCACCCGCTTCTCGTACTCGAGAAGACCTTCGAGGACGCAGATCGTGCTGTTGAACGACGAACGGACGCTCGGGGGTGCGTAGCAATTCCAGCCTCCGTCCGCGAAGCGCTGTCCGATGAGGAGGTCACGGAGACGTTCGCTCGGGTGCCCGAAATAGGCGCCGGCCGCGAGCACGCGACCGTTGATGCACGCCTCCTCCTCGCCCTCGAAGAACGGGTTGCTGTCGAACCACTCCTGCCACGTCACACGGTCGTGAACCAGATCGATCGCGTGGCTCACCTCCGGGCTCGCCGGATCGGCCCCGAGATCGCGCAGCAATTGGACGGTATTCAGCGTCGATGTCCACGGTGGAGCGAACACGTCCCCGTCCCAGGTTCCCTCCGGATCCTGTTCTGCAAGGAGAGCCGCACCCCAGCCCTCCCGGCCGACCCGGGAACGTTCCGCAGCCACGATCTCGGCAGGCTCATCCGACAGGTCGCGCATCACCTGCCAGCGCACGGCCGGATCCGAATCGAGGAGCCACTCGATCACATCCATGGCCGCAACGGTATGTCGCGATCGGCGGCATGACAAGGGGCATGACAAGGCTCCGGCGAGGGATGTGGCCGAATGCTCGGGTAGGCGGGTCAGGTGAACGCCTGGGTGCCGAGCACGTTCAGCAGCGCGAGCTTCTCGGCGCCCTCCGAACGCGGGGGAGCCGTGAGCACGAGCAGGCACTGGGACTGGTCTTCAGTGAAGAGCACCTGACAGTCGAGCTCGATCGGTCCGAGTTCGGGATGGACGAGAGTCTTGTGGTCCTCGAAACGTTTGGAGACCTCATGGCGCTCCCAGAGCTCGGCGAACTCGGGGCTGGCCTTGAGCAGAGTGCGCACAAGCTCGCCCGCGCGTGAATCCGCGCCCATCGTGCTGTAAGCGACCCGCAGGGAGGCGACCTGAGCGCGACTCTGCCGGTCGCGGTCGTCTTCGGGATAGCGGCTGCGTTCAGTCTCGGGATGAACGAACCACCGGTGGGCCTCGAAACGGTCGAGCCCGGTGAATCCCGAACGATCTCCCAGAAGCGCCGCTGCGAGGCGGTTCTGCACGAGAGTCTCACCCAGATCGGAGAGCACCAGCGCAGGAGAGTCGTCGAGGTGATCCAACACCCGGTGCAGTGCGGGAGAGACATGCGTCGAACCGCTGAACCGGCCGGGCACGTTGTGACCCGCCATCCGGTAGAGGTAGTCGCGTTCATCCGCCGACAATCGGAGTGCTCTGGCCAACGAGGCGAGCATCTGCTCACTCGGCTGTGGTCCGCGCTGCTGCTCCAGACGCGTGTAATAGTCCGTCGACATCGCAGCCAACTGTGCGACCTCTTCACGGCGCAGACCCGGAGCCCGTCGGCGCGCGCCCTCCGGCAGGCCCACATCCGTCGGACGCAGGGCCTCGCGACGGGTGCGGAGGAAATCGGCCAATGCGGGGCGGTCCATACGTCCATCATGAACCGTAGGGCGTGGGTCATCCAGGGATCGGCGATCCCCCGATGAACGCTCCTCTCCCGCTCAGGCGATCCGGGTCGCACAGTTGAAACATGAACATCTCAGGAAACACCATCTTCATTCCCGGGGCCACGAGCGGGATCGGCCTGGCGCTCGCTGTCGCGCTGCAGGGCAGGGGCAACACCGTCATCGTCGGCGGACGCCGCGTCGACCGCCTCGACACGATCAAGCGTGAACACCCGGGCATCGGCACGGTCCAGCTCGACACCACGGATGCCGCGAGCATCGCCAAGGCCGCGAGTGAGGTGATCGCTGCATATCCCGAGCTCAACGTGCTCATGGCCGTGGCCGGAATCATGCAGGTCGAAGACTGGCACGACCCCGCCCGATTCGTCGACTCTGCGGAACGTGTCATCACGACCAACGTGCTCGGGCCCATCCGCCTCATCGGCGCCTTCATCGAGCACTTGCAGTCCCAGACCGACGCGACCATCGTCACGGTCTCCTCCGGACTCGCCTTCACCCCGCTCGCAGCCACCCCGAGCTACAACGCGTCGAAAGCGGCCATCCACATGCTGAGTGAAAGCATCCGGCTGCAACTCGCCGACACCAGCGTGAAGATCGTCGAGCTCGTGCCGCCGTCGGTGCAGACCGACCTGATGCCCGGCCAGAACGAAAACGAGAACGCCATGCCGCTCGACGAGTACATCGCCGAAGTCCTCGACCTCATCGAGAGCCGACCGGAGGCGAAAGAGATCCTGGTCAAACGGGTAGAGTTCCTGCGGTTCGGTGAGGCCAGAGGCGACTACGACCAGGTCGTCGCGGTGCTGAACAACAGCGACCCGCACGGCAAATAGGCTGTCTCGGACCGTCAACCGGTGACCGTCAGCCGGTGACCGTCACGCCCAGCCAGTCCGCCAGCCGTGTGACCTCAGCGCGTACGTCGTCGGTCATGGCCCGGGTGAACGGCACATCCTCGTGAATCGCGTTCACCGTCAGGAGTCCCGCCTTGCGGTCGACCGCCGCGTCGAGTTTGCCGACCAGACGGTCATCATGCAGGATCGGCAGCGCGAAATAGCCCCATCGGCGCTTGTCCGCAGGCTTGTACATCTCGAGCAGATACTCGAAGTCGAACACCTCCTGCGAACGGATGCGGTCGTGGATCAGTCGGTCGAACGGGGACAGCAGCGCCGTTCGACCGACGAAAGGGGAGGCATTCAACTCGGCCAGGGCATCCGGCGCCATCCGCCACTCGCGGTCGCTACCCTCGATCCGGACGGGTACACCAGCGTCTCCGACCGTCGCCGCACGGGCGATGCCCAGAGCGATCAGACGGCGTTCGTCACGCATGCGTCGTGCATCCTCCAAGGGAACCGCCTCGGTGCCCGCGGGGTACACACGTTCGGCCAGATCGAAGGTCCGCTGGCGACCGATCCGACCCGAGGTCGCAACCTCGCCGCGAGCGATGAGGAACTCCAGCATGCGTGTGACGTTCTGATTGTGCGTCCATCCCGTGGACACCCACGGCACCGCACTCGTATCGGCGATGTCGCGCGAGAGAAGAGGACCCGCATCCCTGAGCCGGGCCAGCACATCCAGCCGGAACGACTCATTGGCTTCGGTCCATTCGCGTGCGTCCCGGTAGCGCACACCCTCGGCCATCTCCGCGAGGTGCAGACGCAGATCTGACATCGGTCGAACCATCGCGATCGCCGGACTGGTCAGCTCGTCCTGAGCTTTGTGCTCCCATAGCGTGCGGTCTACCTCGAGCGCCTGCTTGAGATCGGCGGAACGATAGCCCCCACCCAGTCTCGACCAGGCGATGAGATCGGCGCTCGGAGCCACCGCTGCCGTCGGATCGAGCTGAAGGAACGTGAGCCTGGACACCAGGTGCACGAGCGTCGACGGCTGAACCTCATCCAGCCGCTGCGCCCTGATCGCGACACGACGAGCATCCTGCTTGTCGAGCTGCAGCGCTGTCATCTCTCCACGGTAGCAACCGCCTCCGTCATAGAGTCGGACGCACGTCAACGGTATAACGGTATTCACCGCACGCGAAGGGTGGTCACAATGCCGGAGAGCACGCGCGCAGATCTCGGGCACCGCCTGCTGAGGATGACCGGACGCGATCCCGACGAGTCGCACCGAGCCGCCACACCGCTCGAGCTGCTGTTCGATCTGTCGTTCGTGGTCGCCTTCAGCCAGGCGGGAGAACAGCTCTCGCACTCGCTCGCCGAAGGACACGTGCTCCCTGGTCTCGGCGCTTTCGCCTTCGCGATGTTCGCGATCGTCTGGGCCTGGATCAACTTCTCCTGGTTCGCCTCGGCCTACGACACCGATGACTGGTTCTACCGGATCGCCACGCTCGTGCAGATGATCGGCGTGATCGTGCTCGCTCTCGGCCTGCCGGCGATCTTCGCATCCGTCGACCACGGCACCCACCTCGACAACGGTGTGATGGTCGCCGGATATGTGGTGATGCGTATCGCGATGGTGTCCCAATGGGTGAGGGCGGCCGTTCAGGACCCCGCCCGACGCAGGGTCGCACTCACTTATGCGGCATTCGTGACAGCGGCGCAGATCGGCTGGGTTCTGCTCGTGTTCGCCCAGCCCGCTTTCGGCACGGTGATCCTCGTCGCGCTCCTGCTCTTCATCGTCGAGCTCGGCGGACCCATCGTCGCCGAGGTCAAACTGGGTGGGACACCCTGGAACGCACGTCATATCGCCGAGCGATACGGGCTTCTGACCATCATCGCGCTCGGAGAGGTGCTGTTCGGAACCGTCACATCGGTCGCGGCGCTGGTGCAGGAGCAGGGCTGGAGCAGTGAGGCGGTGCTGGTCGTCGTGGCGGGTGTCGGACTGACATTCGGTCTCTGGTGGAGCTACTTCATCGTTCCGTCCGGAGTGATCCTCGCTCGCTACCGTCGCAGGTCGGTCGTCTGGAGCTACAGCCACATCCTGCTGTTCGCGGCGATCGCAGCGACCGGAGCGGCCCTGCACGTCGTCGCGTACGTCGTCGAAGGTGTAGCGACGATCGACGAGACCGGCGCGGTTCTCGCGGTCGCCGTTCCCGTTCTGGTGTTCTCAGCCGTGCTCTTCGGCTTGTACACATACCTCATCCACGAAGGAGACCCGTTCCACATCGTGCTCTTCATCGGGACGGTCGTGATGCTCGTACTCGGAGTGGTCCTCGTCTCCGCCGGATGGCCGATGGGAGTCGGGCTCGTCCTCATAACACTGTCTCCCGCCGTCGTGATCGTGGGATACGAGCTTCTCGGTCATCGTCACCAGGCTGCCGCGCTCGCGCGGGTGCTTCCCTGACCGAGGTTTCACCGAGTCCACTGATGGAGCAGCCGGCTGAAATCGCCCGGGTCGACCGAAATCGAGCCGATGTACGGATGATCCATATCGGCGGTCACGAACATCACGAGGCCGATGAAGAGCGCCAGCAACCCCGCCATGAGCAGGTGGAGGCGCAAGCTCTTCACATCGATGCACCCGATCAGCAACGCGTTGATGAAGGCGCCCACCCAGAGCACCAACCAGAAGAGATCGGGCAGCTGCAGTGTGACCGCATCGATGCGTGCGCGGCGGGACTCCACGAACGAATCGAAAGTCGACAGGAGTTGCGACAGCTGAGCCTGCTCACGAAGATCCTGCGGATCGAACTCGGCGAGCCGCACCTCGATCTCATCCACCACCCGGGTGCTCGGAACATCCACCTCACCGCGGCGCTGCGCCGGCCAATCCTCCTCGATGACCGTGCGAGCGTACGTCTGCAATTCCTCGTGGAGACGGGTATCGAGAGGGGAGGGCAGGCTCGTCGTTCCGCGGTAGAGCGCACCCAAGCGCGAGGTCTCGTCGAGCGCCGACGAGTGGGCCGTCGTGTAGTCGTTGTACACGGAGACCGCGATCAGACCCAGAAGAATCCCGAAGAAGACGCCGAACGTCCCGACCACATAACCGAGCACACGGTCCCACTCCGCGGGCGTCGTGGCGATGCGGCGAATCAACGGTCGCATCGCGATGACGATCGCGCACGAGCCGGCGACGAACAGCACGACGAAGAGAGGTAGTGCGATCGAATCCGGTGCTTCGTAGAACCAGTTCACCAGCGGCTCTCCGTCTCTTCAGCGCTGCGGCGACGGCGCCATCCTAGACCCGCCAAGATGGTCGGCTCCAGAGGGCCGTTTCGGAGTCCGGGGTGA
>Ga0256911_1000222_pt1 | contig 18860 bp, 23 predicted proteins | sample MC6MC0764MT_FD_190197 | JGI IMG/M metagenome (GOLD analysis project Ga0256911, IMG submission 190197) | Metatranscriptome of enriched soil aggregate microbial communities from Iowa State University, Ames, United States - MC6-MC0764-MT... | ecosystem: Environmental > Terrestrial > Soil >...
CTCCTATGCTCGCCTTCGGAGACGGGGAACCTGCCGGGCAAACCCCGCTCCGCACAGCGATTCGCCCGGGTCAGCTGGATTTCTTGATCTCGGCCTCCGGATAGCGGAAGGGCAAAGTAATTTCGAACAGCGTGCCTTTGCCAAGCTCGCTCTTCACGTCGATCTTGCCCTGATGGTTGTCTACGATTTTGTAGCTGACCATCAGTCCGAGTCCCGTCCCTTTCTCCTTCGTCGTGTAGAAAGGCTGGCCCATTTTCGCCAGTTGGTCTTCCCCGATGCCGGGTCCCTCATCTCGTATGCGAACGAATACGCCGTCGTGCTCGCGCGACAGATTGATGCGAATCCAGCCTCCGTCTATCATCGCCTCGATGGCGTTTTTGATCACATTGATGAACACTTGCTTGACCTGATTTTCCACCCCGTAAATCCAGAGCGGCTCCGTGCCGTATTCCGCTTCAATCGCAATATTGTGCAAAATCGCCTGAGCCTCCAACAGCGTGACCGTGTCGCGCATCATCACGCGCAAATCCTGATACGTCAGCTCGTACACCTGCGGCTTGGAGAGCATCAGCAGCTCGCTTACGATGTCCTCGATCCGATCCAGCTCGGCATTCATAATATCGTAATAGCTGTTATTGTTTCTTCTCCCCGAGACGATCAATTGCAGGAAGCCTTTAAGCGAGGTCAGCGGATTGCGGATTTCGTGCGCGATGCCCGCAGCCAATTGTCCCGCCACGTACAGCTTCTCCGAATTGATCAGCAGCTCTTCGTTCTTCTTACGCTCCGAAATGTCGCGAATGATGATCTGAATCGCCGGCTCGTTGTCGAGCGTCGTCATCGTCTCCACGATTTCGGTGTGCAGCACTTTCCCTTTTAACGTAAACCATTCCTGCTCGATCGGCTTGCTGCTGCCCACGAACACCAGGTTATGCAGTCTGTCCTTAATCGTGTTATGATCGGCCGTCGGCAGGAACGCGTAGATGGACTTGCCGATCAGATCGCTTGCGCTCTCCGCTTCGAACATCCTTAACCCGGCAGCGTTGACGAAGCCCCAGCGATTGCCTTTCAGTATGGCGATCGTATCGAGAGAATTTTCCACCAGCAGCCTGTACCGTTCGTCCATCTGGTTCAGCCTCTTATCGATGTACCAGGTAATCAATGTGGAGACGAGGATGAGCAGCGCTCCCAAACCGAGAATCAACGCCAGGAAGTTAATATCCTGAGTCAGCTTGTCCGAAGTGCTGTAGATGCCGGAGGAGTACTCCACCCTGAGCGCCTGCGTCCCCAGCAATTGAAGCGCGACGACCAACGTCCCCAGAAGCAAGCTTGCCATCAGTTCCCGAAACTTGAACGTCGATTCCGCCACCATGAACGCCAGAAACGTACCGACGAACAGCATGAGCAGAGATAGAAACAGCTTGCCCGGCTCAATGTCCAGACGCTCGATCCGCGGGCCGAACACGCTGAAATAATTCAGAATGGCGATCCCGAAGGCGAGAATCGAACTGCCGTACAGTAAGCGATACTTCAATACTCCTTGCAGGGTCAGCATCACGAAAGCCATCAAGGAGAAAAAGATAATGAACATCAACGTAACCGGCATCACCCATGTGAAAATAATCGGCTCCTGGTTGCCCAGCAAGGCCACGAAATGCTTCGCCCACAGCCCCAACCCGAACACGAAAGCCCCCCCTGCCAGCCAGAACTGGCGGAACGTCCCGTTTGAACGTTTGAGGTTGCCAATAAAGTTAAACATGGTATAAGATGCGAGTATGCTAATTAACAGTGCCAGCAGCAGAAAAAAAGGAGGCCATGAGGCTACGGAACCGTTCATTGTTTACCCCTCGCATAATCTGACGTCAGGTGCTTTTTGCTTTATAAGCATTTCGACGAGTGCCAGCGAATTCCTTTTCAAATAAACCCTAAAATTTGGGAGGTACGGTATGATTAAATCTTTTTTCAATGAGTTCAAAACGTTCGCCATGCGCGGCAATGTCGTGGATCTTGCTGTCGGCGTGATCATCGGGGCGGCTTTCGGCAAAATCGTGACCTCGCTCGTCAACGATATTGTTATGCCTCCTATTGGTAAGCTTTTGGGAAATGTGGACTTTAAGGACCTGTATTGGAATCTGGATCCGTCCAAGACGTTGGATGGCGGAAAAGTGCCGCAATCGCTGGACCAAGCGCGCGAAGCCGGGGCCGCAGTCATTGCCTACGGGGCGTTCATCAACATACTGATCGATTTCCTGCTAGTTGCCCTATGCGTATTCCTGCTCGTTAAGGTGATTAACAAGCTCAATCGTAAAAAGGAAGCGGAAGCGCCGGCTCCTGTCGAATCGAAGACGCGCGAATGTCCGTATTGCCTGTCCGAAATTCCTAAGGCGGCCTCCCGCTGCTCTCACTGTACCTCTGAGGTTAAGCCGGTCGGACAAGCCTCCCCAGCTAACGGGTAAAGAGCGTTGACGGAACTATTCGACATCTACGATGAACACGACGTCTGGATCGGCACCGCCGAGCGCAAGGAAGCTCACCGGCGGGGGCTATGGCATCATACGGTCCATTGCTGGCTCGTTCGCCGCGAGGACCGGGAGGGCCGGATCGCCGCCAAAATCTTGTTTCAGCAGCGTTCGGCCAACAAGGACACCGGCGCCGGCTGCTTCGACATTACGGCGGCCGGCCATCTGGAGGCCGGCGAAACGTCGGAAGCTATCGTTCGCGAGTTGCAGGAAGAGCTTGGCCTAGAGGTAAGCTTCGATAGGCTAAGCGAGTTCGGAGTCGTTCGCGAGCAAGGCTCCGGGGTCGTCGAAGGAGCAACTTACATCGACAACGAGATCAGCCGCGTCTATGGTCTGGAAGTATTTATGAAGCTGACGGAGTTCCGGCTGCAGGAGGAAGAAGTCGCCGGATTGTACGAGGCGGATGCAGATGAACTGATCGAACTGATAGAAGGTCGGCGAGAGCTTGTCCACGCACGCGGCGTTGCCCTGCGCGAGGGCAAGCTGCAGGCAGCGGAAGTCGAAGTCGCCCGCAGCTCTTTCGTCGAGCGGGATTTGAGCTACTACGTCTCCATATTCAAGTTTCTGCAAGCGCTCGTTCGGCAATAAGCCGGACGGGCTGCCAGCCGATCCGTCCGTTCCGGACTTTGCCCTCTACCCATTCTCCCTGCTGCGGATGCTGAAACAGCACTTCAAGCTTGCCGTCCCCGTCCGCATCCCAGATGCGAAAACGACGGCCGTCGTTCATCGGTCCGAACTTGCGGCTATCCCCGATCGACTTCCACTCCACGCGGATTTCATTGGAGCGCTCCCCTTCCGAAGGATTTTCGCTCAGCTTTCCTAGCCACCAGTCTCCGAACAAGGAATTGTACAACAGAATCTCGTCGCCTTTTCCTTCAAACGAACCGTACCAGTAACCGCCATCCGCTCGAAAACGGCCAAGCCCTTCCCAGTTGCGATACCAACGATCAATCATATTGTGAATGTTGTAAAACTCCGTATAGCGAGGAGCGAAGTCGAAATCGTTAAGCTCAGGCTCTCCGTACAATCTTGCAGCTTCTTGATGGATACAGCCGTGCAGGTTCGAGGATTCGATAAATCGTCCAAGCTCGTCTGCGCTCGCGAACGACTCCGGCTGGAACAGAATTCTTGCTTCCGCCGCCTGATTGTAGCAGGGCGACCTGCGGATCGCTTCGGGAACGGATACCCACGCCTCGAGCAGCCTGGGATCCAAACCGTTCTCGCGATACCAGGCCTGAGCACGACCGATAAAATCCCGGTGAAATTGCAAAAATTGTAGCCCGTAGCCGGGCGGCGGGTTGTTAATATCGACGTTGTGACGGGCGTGATGCCAGTTTTTGTGCTCATCGAGCAGGCTCTGCGGAAAATTCGGAATGCGCGACATATCGGGTCAGCCCCCTCCAGGTTATGCCGCCTGCGCGGGTCGCGATTGCGGTTGCAGTTTGCGGGCAGTAGAATTGCCTATAGCATATGCAGAGGAGGCTTGGGAGGGTACTGACGCCTAATATGCAGGGATATGACTAGGGCGTGTATGCATACTCCGAGGATAGTAGATTTGGCCGAATTTTCGTTCCATGCAAGGAACTTTTGTGAAGGCGTACCGGGGTACGTCAAGCAAAAGTGACGAAGCAGGGAGCGAAAAGGCGGTGAAAGATACCTCTGAGCGGGTTTGCATACACGCCCTAGCTCGTCGTCTTAATGTCGACTGACGTATCGGCCGCGCTCCAGACGATCTTCGCCTTGTCGTGGACAGCAGCCAATTCTCTTATCGGAACATACCCTACGTTGCCGAACAACAATGTCGGAAGCGACTTGCCATTCGCGGTAACGGCTTTGTTGGCAAAGCCGATTTTGAGCTGCAGCGCTTCGCCGACAACTCTGGCGGCTACCCAGGTCTGTCCGGAAATGAGACGGCCTTCCGCCAGGAGCTCGCCGTTCAGACGAACGGGAATCGGCAGCGGCTCCGGTTCAGACGCTGGCGGCTTCGTAGGCGGCTTTACCGGATCGGGCCTGGCGGCTTCCTCGTCGTAGCGCTTGAGCTTGTTGGCGTTGATTAGCGAGACGATCTTCGATCCGTATTGCGGATCTGTCGCATAGCCGCACAGGCGCAACGCCTCGGCTTGCATTTCGGGTGTCGTCGATTTTCTCACACGTTCATAACGAGCAAGCTGGAATAGCAGATCCTGATCCTTGTAAAAATCATAGATACTGTCATAGGCGCGAAAAAGGGCCGTCGTATCGACTCTCGTCCCATTTTCGACCTCCCATGTCCCTTTGCGCACATACTGGCCTTTCCAGTAACCATTCGGTTTACCGCTGCCTACTTTAATGCCGCCGAGATTGTACCACGGATGGATGACTCCCCCGGTCTCGAGCAGATTTTGCGCAAGCCGCACGGAAGGAAACAGAGGGGAGCCCTCTTTCCTAACTCGTATCGCGATCGGCGCCAGTGTGGCGATAAACTCCGTTTTGCTGAGCTTGACCATCTGATTGCACCTCTCTCTTCTTCGTAAAATGATAGACGCCCGACGCCGTCAGTCCGATAATGGAAATCGTCGCGAGCGTCTGCTGAACATGCTGGGGAACGAGTATAAATACAGTAGCAATGAGCAGGCTGACGAGATGATAATAGCGGCTTGGCACGCGAAACTCCTTCACGACGCCTACATAGGCGGCGACGATCGGAGCGAGAAGAACCACCTCGTCGGTCATAGAGATCAGTTTGTCCATAGTGTATTCAACCTCCTTGCAGGTTGGTCACGGCCGCAATCACGGCTGCGATAATCGCCCCGACCAGCGTCCGCCACAGCCAACGCTGATTATCGGCAATCTCGTCAATCCGCAGATGCGCCGACCTCGTCGACTGCAGCGCTTCAAGCGCCGTGTCTCTCGCCGCCTCCGCCGTATCGCGGACATCGGTCATCGCATCGATCTTCGTCTCCAACCTAACGACGCGCTCCCGAATTTCCGAGAGCACGCGCGCTTCTTCGCTGGACATGGGTCCCACCTCCTGGGTGTAGTTGTAGTTTTGTAAAAATAGGCTGCTAGTTGCAGCGATCCGACTTTTCCTGTAGTGGTTACAGGATCGGAGCGGTCTTCGATACTATTCTTGCAGACTAGTAGAGCGACTCAAAAGTAACGTAATCCGGACATCGGAAACCTGCAAGCTTGGCCAGCACTCTTGCAGCCGTTCAATCTTGCGGTTGGATGCGCTAAGCTTGGCTAGTACGCTTGCAGCCGTTCAATATCGTGGTTGGACGCCCTAAGCTTGGCTAGTACGCTTGCAGCCGTTCAATATCGCGGGTTGGACGCCCTAAGCTTGGCCAGCACTCTTGCAGCTGCGCAACATCGCCGGTGGGACGCTCTAAGCTTGGCTAGTACGCTTGCAGCCGTTCAATCTCGCGGTTGGACGCTCTAAGCTTGGCCAGTCGTCTTGCACATCTCCAGGTGAATTTCATTACGTTATTTCGGAATCGCTCTACTAGGCATCGCTGCTTAAAATAGCTTCCACTTCCGCCCTTTTGGACTCCGGAACTTCGTCAAGCGTTTTGATGCCTTTGCGGATCAGATTGGCGTAGATTTGGGCCATGTTTCTTCATCTCCTTATTTGTGGATGGATAGCCGTATGATTCTATCGGAGCCTATCGCTTCGCGGAGGAAAACACACTCATCAGCTTCTGCAACCGCGGAGTCGCATTCGTCTCTGCCAGCGCTTCATAGATTTCCGTCAGTCCTAGCATCACCTCGACGCTCTCCGCTTCAAGCTGCGCAATCCTTTCTTCGGGCGACAACGGCCTTGGCGTGTTCCGAATCTCATCGATCTGCTCTTGCTCCATCCCCTCGATCCACATCGAGTTAGAAAAGTCCCATCGGGGCGTAAACAGCCCTTCTGGGACTTTCTCGGCGACGATGTAGCCGGTTAACGTTTCCTCTGTTTCGGATGGCGACATCTCTCGAATCTCTGTTACACCTGTTTGTGAGAGTTGTACGATTACCGGCTCGATGTAAAAGCCGTTGAGGTCTGTTTTTATGGCTTCTTTCATTGTGAGGATACCTCCTTATTGTTCGGCTCGGAATGATCCGTCAATATTAATAAAACTATTGCTTGAAATTATACCTCCAAGAAGAACGGCGCCGTCTAGTGTTACAACAAGTTGCACAGGAGAAAAAGCAGCACCATACACTCCAACAATACTGACGTTAAAGCTTGGTCTGTAACCTGCTGGAAGATAAAATAAAACGGTATTTGCTGCAGTTACTCCACCTTTAATAAGCCCACGTATTCTCACAATTGAACTGTCATCTTTGTAATAACTAGCTGTCGCATAATTGGAATTGTATCTAACCCACTCGTTAAGTAACGTTGGCTCGATCCATTGCGATGGATTCTTCTGCGCCTTCGTGTTCTGTAAGACGGATGTTTCTGTCCTGGCCTCGACGACCTCCCGCACAAGCGATTCGATCGATTCCCGGATGTTCGGCGCATACTCTGCGCTGATCGTCTGCGGAGCAACGCCGAGCGTATAGGTGTCGAGTGCTAGGTAGGTGACCGAGTAAGCCAGGGTTGAGTCGTAATGTGTTTTTGGAACTACAGCTCTGCTGTTTCCGTATGCAACCAAACCGTCAATTGTCCAAGACTTGTCCAGTCTGTCCCCTCTATAAACTGTGCGGATAACATCGGCTTGCCGACTTAAATAGGATTCAGGATAAGCATTGTTGTTAATCCTCATGAAATCATCGATACCATTATTGAACGGTTTTGATGCTTCCCTCACCACAACCCCCGTACCAACTTCGACCTGATTAACACCCTCGTGAAGCATCAAAGATCCTTCATAGGTGACTGACTCGTCTACACTATGAGCAAGTTGGAACATGAGGCGATATGGTGTAAATCCAGCACTCAACATTTTGGGAAGAACTAACGTACCGCTACCGGCCACCGCCCATGTAACGCCAAGGTCTCTATCTCCTTGCGTTGAATTAACCCATATTCTTGCCCATAGTTTATCGCCTGTTCCGTTGTATACACCGCCTCCTACTGTATACATTCTCCACCCATAGAAATAAGCCTTAATCTCTTCTGCTGTAGGTGTATAGGAGTCTCCCCAACCGCTGTCTGTGTTGGCGATTGAAATAGCAACTTCATTTCCTACAAACCCAGTTGAAACATTGCCGTTCCACGCTTGATCGGCAACTGTAAAAGTTACGTTAGACGCCTGAGTTTTGAATACCCTTCCGTCGTATTTCACTATGGTTCCGGTATTGGCAATTGCGTCTTTTGCCATATCAAGAATGACAACCTTAAATCCCGAGTAGTCAGCGCCAAAAATAGCATTAATCGAGTCATCCAACACGACCTCACGGAATCGCCGCGTCACCCTCAGTTTACCTTGTCCATCCGTATATAGCCGGTCTGCTACGCTGCCGTCTTCATTAGAGCGTAGGTTGCAGCCCGGTAAATAGAGATAGGACGGTTTCTGCGACTCGAATGGAAGAGATTCGGAGCCGAGGTTGAGCATTGGGTTGGAAAAGGTGAATGTTCCTGTGCTCCCAGTAGTGTTAAAAGCAAAAATCTGCAAGGATACCGACTTTTCGTTTGTGGTGAATGATTTTTTACTGCTTGAAAAAAATTGTTCAACAATAGCTACCCCATTACGATCTAACTCTAGAACATATGGAATTGCGCCGCCTGTAATATTTATACTCAGCGTGTACTGCGTGTTTGGAAGACATTTAACATCAACTATACTTCTGTATTCATTTGCAGTTACAGCGTTCAACCTTAAGCTATAAGGATCTATCACAACGACAGCACCGTTACCATCTACATTCCACTCCGAAAACGGCGGAAGCAGGTTCTTCCCCTTATTCTCTAAATAGACGGCATTAACGTGCTTCATGTCGTCTACGTAGGGATAATTGGCGGCGATATACGTTTGAGCTGCCGTAGTCGTTAGGCTGTCGATGTATGTTTTCTCGGCAGCAGTAATCTCGTACAATCGGAATCCGTCAAACCCTGCTGCTGGGGCCATCGTTGCATTGCCTTCCACGTTGCCCGATATATACAGTGGACTTGTCGTTGCTGGCTTAAATGCCTTATACATCATATTCCAAGTGGCAGCATCGCCGGAAACCGAGTTAGTAATTGTGCCGCCATTGGCCAATCCTGCACTAGTACCAACTGTTATAGTTGTGGGTAACATTGACCTGGCATGCCCAACAACCAAGTAATTTTTGTCAGTATTCAAGGCTAACGGGACAGTTCTATACATAAATATCGAAGAATTAACCCCTGTGCCTTGTACCCCTATCGCAGCACGGCCAATAAATTTGTAGGTTATATCCAATGCATACGAAGGCGTCCCGCTAGTTGCAACTACCTGCCACTCCCCTAAACTCTCACAATTCCCATCCCGCCCCAACAAATTAACAAGGGTCCGCCCCTGCATCGTCGAGCGAAGGATAGCGGGAACGTCACCGCCCTGGACGACTTGGACACCTGGGGTCAACGTCAACTGCTCATGAGGCTTATCAGTCAATTGATCGTATATTTCCGATATCGCTCCAGCCGCGTTTTTGGCCGTAGTAGGCAAGTCTTCCACAGGACCCAGTGACTGATCGACTTTATCCATATTTTCGTTAAGGGTTTGAATGCTGACAAACTCGCTTTCCAGCGGCTTCTTCAAACCTAAATTCGGTGTAACTTCCGCCATTAGCTCCAACTCCTTGTCATCACTTCGCCCCAGGTGAAGTTATTGAGTTCTCCCCATGTCTTCTGCCTCAGCTCGCTCCACTGGGTATAGGTGAACGCATATTCGACAGCCAGGTGCGCCGGTTTGATTTCTTCAATGACGGCTTTGAGATCGTCCAGGTTGGGAGGAATCCCCCTTGTATCCACGAACTTTATCGTGAACGTGTAGGCCTCCGGCTGAAGCGTCACCTCGACCGTCCCACCGTCATAGGCTTCGGCTACCGATTTGATGAGACTGACCGTCACCGTCCCGATCCCACGCAGCTTGGACAAAATAACGCTACGTCTTTGCGCGACAGGTTTGGAAGCATCAATGGTAATGCCCAGCTCACGTTCCCAATGCTCTAGGCCCCAAGTCGCCGTCGAGACAAAATATTGCTCAAGCGTTCCATCAAGCGCCTGCCATAACGCATCCAATTCCTGTCCTTGAGCCTCCATATTGGCGCTCATAACTCTCGAAGTCGCATAATAGTCCGGGAGGAAGGACATCATCTCCTTTCCATGGACGCTTGTCATCGCATAGTTACTCACTTAAGCTCACCGCCCCGATTACCGCGACTTCGCCAAGCGATAAATCGATATTATCGACACCGCCGCTCACCAACAAATGTTCAAAATCGACGATTCGCGGAATGTCCAATAAAATAGCCGAGATCCGATTATAACGAATGAGCGGATCGACAAAAGCAAGCTGCTCCAAATAATCGGCAAGTCCTGTTTCAAAATCTTCCCTAGCTTGCTCCAATGTCGATCCGCTAGCCAGCGTCAGTTTAGCTTCTATATGAAGGGGTACTTCGACTGCAGCTTCTACCGTTACCGCAGCGCCGATCGGAGCTTTGCCTTCTCCATGACCGGCAGCGGGAGAAATGTGATACTGTACAGCATCAACAATCGTCTGACTGGGAGCACGTTTATCTTCACCCAACACATAGAGTCTGACTGTCCCTGGGCCGTCCCATAACGGTTCTACTCGAACCCGACTGACTCCCGGCGTTTCCAGCGCCCATTGCTGATAGTCCGCCCTATTGCCGCTTGTACCCGGCTGACGCACCTTCAACAGATAGCGAGCGAGCAGAGCTTCATCGGACTCCTCATCCGTTCCCCCTGTGATCGCTGCTGTATTTGTAATTCCCGTTACCCCCGCAATCGGCTGAACGAGCAAGCTGACTGAGCCGACCGGCACGTTGCCACGGCTGCCTGGATCGACTGCACGAATCGGAACGATCGCCTCACCCTGACTGCCAAGAGTGCCAGCTTCTGTCGTCTCGTACTCTATTGACGAAGTTTCCGTCATCTCATCCGCAGGAGTCGCCACTCTGGAACCGAGAGGAATAGCGGCGCCCACACTCCCCGTCAACACAACGAATCCAGTTGCCGCAACGGCTGGCCTTGGAATCACACCATGTTCCTCGCAGCGCATCCTCAAATACGGGCCAAAAGTCGTCATTGCAAAGCCTCGGTCCAGCACCTCACGCGCCCACTCGGAAGCCCTGTATAACTGATAAGCCGTAGGAGCTAGCGAATCCCAAATGTAGGAACCCTCCGACTTATCGAGATCCGCGGGTACGCGCTCCAACATTCTCGACAGCATTACTTCTTCCGTCTGTTCCTGCAAAAATTCCGGCATTATCGCCATTACACATTCACCGCCATTCCTTGAATTTCCGCCGTTTCGTCATGGACGTTAGAGATCACGCAAGTGAAATAACAGCTTTCTCCCCGCCACTCGCAAGCGAAACGGTCAACCTTTGCCGTTCGCGGGTCACTCATCAGTGTCTCAATTGCGATTCGTTTAATCTCCATCTCAATGACAGACCTCGGCAGACTGGAACGAATTAATTCTTCAAACTCCTGACCGTAATTCCTTGAGTAGACGAGATGCTTATAGCGCTCGGTAAGAAGAGCCTTCCGGCACCACTCGACCCACGCCTCTTTACCCTCACTCCTTGCAACCTGCCCCGTCGGTGTCATAATGAATTCGCCGGCATCGAAGTCAAACCGCCAACTTCGCCCGAAAAAAACTTCTTCTTCCGCCTGTTCCATCGATTCTTCTACAAGCAAATCTGTCGGAAATAAATTAGCCACCTGAGCTCACCACCTTACAGACGATAACGGCATCCTTGCCGCCGTTCACCGGAACGGCCAGCACTCGGTCACCAGGCTTAATCCCGGCAGACCAATTCAGCCGCACCGCACCTATTTTCGCCTCGTTAAAATCAAAACGCGTTTGCTGAGAGGGGGTGCCTCCCCCAATCGGATTACCAGCTTCATCCACCGGGGCAATCATCGTTCCAATGAGAGAAAAGGCGGGAATCTCTAATTCCGCCATCCACTCTGCCATATAAAAGTCCGGTATTTCATATTTGAAAGAATCCAGTTTCACGCCCGATCCCGTAAACGTTCCCAACTCTGAGGGCACTCCAGATAGCATTTGGGCCGCAATGCCAGAAAATCGACTTTCCAGTGTCGATACTAACTCTTGTACGGATCAGCCACCGAAATCCCTCCTGACTTTGCTTTCTGCAGCAAGCTCTAGCTCCATCCGTCCCGGATTGCCCAATTGATGCCGCACCTTAGTTACGATAAGTTCTAAATTGTTCAAGCGAACGCGATCGCCCGCACGAACCGTATTGATGTCCAGCGCTGTGACCGATATAGTCTCTTGCATGCCGAGCAGCGTTTTGGCAGCAACCTTCCTGGCCTGCTCAACCGTCTCGATTTTGCTGTCCATGATCAGCTTTTGCAGCGTACCGTACTTCTCGATATCTTTTTCCATTACAGCCAGCGTCTTGGCTACTGCATTTTCACTTTCTTGAGAACCAATTACTTTGACCTTTGTAATTGCGCCTTCAAGCGTACGGTTTTGTGCCACTTCTTCAAGTGCACCTAGCTCCCAAATCGCCGAGTTGCCTCCAACCTCGAATAACTCAAGACCGCGACTGGTCATCCTTATCCGGTACATTGCGCCTCCCTTATCGACAGTTTCCTTCAAATCTTCCATAATCATCGATAAAATCGTTTGGCTGCGCTTGATATTGCGGACAAGTTTCTCTCGGGTATCCACAATATTCCCTACGGGGATTCCCCACGACATCGCATATTGCTTAATCCGCTCCGTCGCCGTTTGATTTCCTGGCATGAGGCGCTCGTCCTCTGATTTTGCAAGATAGATCGTTTTCTCATAAGCCGTAATATTGAGATGCTTGCGACCTGCATTGGAACTACGGCATTCCCATACAACGGCAGGATTCAATAGATTCTCTTTTTTCGTTTTACCAAAAGGTATACCTGCAATACGAATTTCCTGACCTGGAGTAATAATCGGCATATCGGGCGTAACGACTAGCTTAATGTTGGCACAGTAGGCAATCTCATTAAGCGACTCTTCCACTGAGAGACTCTCTACAAGCTCGCTCAGATCATACTTATTGGCAAATACAACCTCATAACTCATGGCATCACCAGCTTTTGACCAGGTCTGATTAAGTCCGGGTTACGCCCGATCACCTTCTTGTTGGCATTATAGATGTCCTGCCATTTCGAACTGCTTCCAAGCTCTCGCTTGGCAATCGCGGTCAGCGTGTCCCCCGACTTGACCACATATACTTTAGGCACTGGCTTTGTGTCAGGGCGGTTGGAAGCCCTTGACTTTTGCCCAATATTAATTCCCCGATAGGTGCGGAACGTAATGTCAAAATAGACATCGCCATCCTCTCCGCCTTTAAACGTCGAATCGTGTGCGGTGACATAAGCAGGCGTATTAATTATTGTCCCAGAAATTATCAATTGAATGGGCGTTTTCCTCATCAGGAGCGAGGTTAATCTGTTCATTGCAACCTGCGGATCCAGATGCTTTGTGGGATCGAACTGCTCCTTTAGATCCAGCCCCTCCTCTTCGCCTGCAGGATTCATTTGGCATCGGCAGTAGCTGCTATCATGCACTTTGGGAAAAAAAGAAGAGAAGGTAATTTCCTTCACCCTCTCCCCCTGAACAAGATCGATTTCTCCCAATGACAAAATCGTTGCCGTCTCAAACTGCCTCTCCCGTCGAATCCGTACCTCTTCAGGATTCACTGGAAAAATAAAATCCCCATCGATGGGGTCGCGGATAGTAAAGTCCATACTGGTTCACCTTCTTTCGAAACTAGACTAATACTGCGGACTTGTTTGTCATGGCTTGCTTCACAGCCAACGCAAATCTGTTGCCGACGTTCATCGATAGTTCGTCGTAGTTTATTTCAGTGCCTTGGATTGTAAGCTGAACAGCTCCTACTGGTAGATTTACGTTTATCGTTGAATTTTCTGAAGAACTTGGCACCAACAATGAAGAACTGCTTGAACTAGTTGTTGAATTTTTCGGATCTTTTGAGTAGCGAACTACTTGACCTGTGGATAAATAGCCATCTGCACCTGGTGCTATGTTAAATCTTTCGCCCTCAGAAAAAGAATCTCTCACTTGTTGTCTAATTTTTTTACGGAAATCAGCTTCTTCCTTTTTCTTTTCCATATAACCCATTAATAAGGAAAGCATAAAAAAGTCTGTTTTTCCTAATTTATCCTTATCTTTATTGAAAAACATATATGGAAGACTAAATGCTATTAATGGTAATGCTGATTCAGTTTTACCGAAAGCTTTGATAGGATCTTCTGCATATTCTCTTCCAACCTTTGCACCATATTCATAACCAGCAATTCCTCCAAGAGCTGTCCCACCTACTGGAAGAAGGGCAGTTCCGATAGCTTCCCCTACGATACTAAATATCAGGCTACCTATATATTCTCCAATCTTTCCTCTCCGTTCTTGAGCAGACTCTGTTGTCGCAATATCAACCCCACTTACGACTGCATCAACTGGCCTAAACAATTTTTCTAACAACTTATATCCGTACTTAAAAAGTTTTTCGTATTTAGGAACATCGGTAACATCAGGAACAATCCCTTTTTTAGTGTTTATCCAGTCCCGTAACTCCTTTGATGCACCCACAGAGTATAAGCCATATCCATTCATCGTCCACAGTTTATCAAACTCATTATTTTTTTTGGTAAGAGCATCTACCCAGTCGCTATCCCACTTAGATCGAAATTTAAAATTGGATCGCTCATCTTTAGAAGGAACATTTTCCTGAACTGGTGTACTTCTCATTCCTTTCAAATTTTCAGGCCTCAATAGATTGAATAATTCGGATCCTTTTTTAGGAATTTTCGTTATATCATCCTTAACAACCCTCAAAATACCACTTAAAATCTTGGAGCCATTTTTGACAAAATCAAGTGATAGAAGTTCCTTCGGTCCATTCCCAATAACCCCCATAACAGTCCTAAAACCATCTTCTATTTTCTTCAAACCTGGTAATCTGTCTGAGACATCTAGTTTTGAATTGGCCTCGGATACAGCTACTGATGACCCAAATATCTCCAATGATTGTCCCGCCATTCTATTAAACATTTCCTGAATCTTCTCAAGCTTGGGCGTGGCACGGTCAATCAACCCGATTATGGGAGCAGCCCGCATGCGACCAATTTTATCAATTTGGTTTTGAAGTCGTTCCAAATATTTATCCAGCGTCTTAAACTTTTGTTCCGTTCGTAACAAGCCGTCTGCATCAATCACAATCTCAGCTCGTTGTGTTGTCATCCTCTCACCTTCCTTTCCCTGCCAACATTTTGCTTTCGGCTTCCCACTCTAGCTCCATACTAGCCATCAGGAACAACTGCTCGCCGCGAGGCAGGTTCCAGAACTCTCCGGGGCGCAGGTGGTGGCGAACCCACAACGCATGAATCATGCCGGCGAGCGCCCCGGATCGGATTAGTTTTTTACATCTTCCAGTTCTGTATTAAAGCCGGACAAGTCAAGCACAACATCGCCCAGAGCTGAAAGCTCGCCCGCAAGCAAAATACGCTTGATTACTTCCTCGGCACTACTGGCCGAGAACTTGGTCAGAAGCTGCGGATTACCCCAGTTTGGACTCACGGTCGAAGCAGCAATGAGCGACACATTGAACATTTCCTCATCCATATGTGAGATTGTCTGCCCCCGCTTCTCCTTGCGCTCCGTACAGCGTTCGCGAATGCTGAACACTTGTTTGCCTGTCAGGCCACGCAGCTTAACCGGAATGTCCAGCCGCTCCAAGCGAACGGCACGTTCAGGAAGCGTATCTGCGCCCAGAAGGCGCTGCAAAATCTGTTCTTCCGTCAATTGTTCGAAAGACATGTTTTCGTTCCTCCTCTTCTTAATTGGCTACGATCGGATCAAGCAGACGATATCCTTCGAAGGTGAACGCAGTCTCCTCCGTCACTTCCTCGCCGGCCGTCCAGTTCGCCAGTTGAATTTTGTCAGGAACGCAGTTGATCAGCTCGATGCGTTCGAAGCCGTAAGACTCCGGATCGGACAGCTTGTTAATGATGTTAAACTTCACGAAGCCGCGGCTGATCATATCGCTGGTCAGCTTATAACCACTCATCGTCCCCGTGCCCTTCTTCGTGCCGAGCTTATGAACGGTCCATTCCTGTCCCGCCAGCTTCAGCTCGCGCTTCTCCACCTCGACGGAGGCTTCCAGCTTGTTGATGTTCGTCTGCCACACCCCGTCGATAAACACTTGCCCGTACGTACCCAAAATCGCTCTTGTCGGATCCATCATGTTCCTCGTTCCCCCTTATCGCACGATAAACGTGCTGAAAATTTGTTCCATAACGTCGGTCAGACGAGCTTCCCATTTCAGGAAAACCTGGTCCGGCTCCGGAGTAAACTCCGGATCGACGTATACGTCGTAACCATCGGATTCAATGACGCCGGCTTGCGCCAGCGACTGCATGTATTGCTTACAAGCGCTGATCAGCGCCAGACGGCCTTCCTCGGTGTTGTTCACCTTACCGATGTAGGAATCCTCTGCCGTACGCTGCAAGTCGGAGTTGATGCTGTCCATGACGCGAATCGTACGGATCTTTTTCCACGGATGGTTCTGGCCCTCGCGCAGCGTAACGAGACTGTTGATTCCCCGGAGCGCTTTAACGAGACGTCCGTCATGAACAAGCAAGAAAACGCCGCCGCGAACCGCCTGCTCCTGCTCCGCCCGCGTCCAGCGACGAGTAACGTCCTCGAATGGAGACGGCGCATAAGTGGTAGATTGGCTCAGGCCCTGGCCTGCAATCAAGCCGGCAACATATGCGGCAATTTGAGCGGAACTGTATGCTGTGTCGCCAAGCTTGGCGCCCGTACCGACATTTACGATTCCTTCATGGTTCAGCGAAGCGCTGCGAGCGATTGCTTTCGCGACTGCATCCGCCGCCGTATCGTCCGCCGCAGTGCCGCCGAGAACCGCAACAATGCCTTTGCCTTCATTGCGCAATCGGCTTACCCAAGCCGCAACGCTGGCGTGAAGAGAGGCGTCGGATACGCCATCTAGCGCGATCACATTAAACTCACGAGTCTCAAAAGCGGCCAGCGCATCCAAATAGTCAGCATTCGACACGCCGGAAATGCCGGAGTCGCCGCCACTCAGAGAAACACCAGAGACGTTAGCGAGCATACCGCTGCCCTCGGCCAGCTTCTCGGCTACGACCCACAGGTTGCCGGAATCGCCATTAATGGCGTCCGCCGCCGCTTGAATCGAATCGCCGTCAAATGTAAACGTGCGCAGAAGCGTCGTTCCTTCAAACAGCTTAAGATCCTTTTTCGCAGCATCGATCGCATTCGCTTGAACGGTTACCTTGAAGTCGTTGCCCCGAGCGCCCGAATACTTCGCCGTCAGCTTCAGCACATTCGCTGGGGTTCCAGCCGTATCGGCCAAAGTCAGTGCAGATGCAACCGCACTGCTTGCCGCCAAACGATAAGCGATGATCTTCTTCGCTCCGCCGAGCAGAGCCAATCGAAGGGTACGATACGCAGTTGCGCCGTCCGACTCCGATCGCGTGAATGCCTTCGCAGCATCGGCCTCGCTGGAAATCTCCACAAATTCATTCGCCGGGCCCCAATGCGCCCTCACCGGAACGATGGCCGTCCCCCTTGCCCCCGGTTGAATCGCAGCTGCCGCAGCAGCTTGAAAAGTCATATAAAATCCCGGCAATACCGGTTTGTCCGTCGCGCTCCATGTTCCTCCCGCCATGTTACAGCACCTTCCCTTTCAGAAATTGTCCGACCAAGCGTCTCGCTTCGTCGACGGTAAATTCGTTTTTACCTGCAGAGTGCAGCGCCCCGATTACAACCTCAGGCTTAGCCTGAAACAGCTCGACTGCATGATGAATCAGTTCGTCCCGGGAATAAACCGCCTCGGGGTTCTTCTTGTTTGCCATCTGTGTACCACCTCGTTTATGAATTTGGATTCGGCTGAATCCTGACTTCCCGCATCAGCGGGCCTTGTTCGGCATAGCGTTCGATTTTGCGCGAGAAGGTGGCGTAAATCTGCCCCTCGGTCACCGCATCCCGCGTCAGATCGACGTTCGGCGCGCTTACGGTCAAGAACCGGCGCTCAAGCGGATTAAGCGGAATTTTTACAGCCTCGCTCAAGCTTTGCGTCAGGGCGGCGACCGTCGTCGTCTGCTCGTTCAGCGATCGACCAACCACGTGCCCGATCGCTTTCTTGCGCACTTCTACCGTAGAAACCCTGGAGCCCGCAACCGTCTCGAAGCTATCCCATCTCCAGAGGACGGAAGGACGCGTATAGTTCGCCGGCCACTGGTTGCCGTACGCCTGCCATTCTGGATCTCCCAACGTACTTAGCGTCCAGTCGCACAAAGCGTCCAACCAATCGTCCTGCACGGTCTCCTCGGCGGCTCGGGCTCCGATTACCAAGAACCGAAGCCCCCGAGTGATTACATCCCGATCGGCATCAACCTTATCCGCGCCGACTGTGCCTTCATAGCGGCATGTGAACTCGACCTGCGATACGGGATCGACAAGAGCCTGCCCGTCCAACGCTTCAACAATCAGATTCGCCAGCTCGTCCACATCGGCAAAATCGGACTGCTGCGAAACGCTCGGCCAGCATTCGAACAAAGCGCTGTACCCCGTCCAGTCGGTATCCGTCGACTCGGTTCCTTGGATGAGAAGAATGTAAGGCTTGTCCAAGGTCGCCGCCGATTCGTGGGCTTCGTAGATGCGCCCTCCGATGGTTGGAATCTGCTGACTCAGCCGCTCTCGAATGCCGGCCCTCATGTGAGTACCTCACGGCTGTCGAAAGATGAGATCATGGCCATGTTTTCAACCTCCTGGTCTTTCAAAATGTTCCTCTCATCTATAGGTGGCAATCGTACGACAAGCTTTCTATCCGACGAGAATGTGGATGCTGTCGATGTTGCCGTCGACCTTGCGTTGAGCGCGGATGATGTAGGTGCCGACGCTCGATTTGCTGATGTTCAGCATAGCGGCGATCTCCGAATGGGAGAAGGTTTCACCGCGGGCTAAGGTGTAGCAGCTGCGCTCGCGTTCGGTCAATCCTCGAAGGGCGGCTTCGAGGCGAAATCGCTCGGCCTCGTCGGAGGGACGCTCCGCCTCCGCTCTCTCCCATAATGAAGCGGAGGGCAGACGGGCCGGATCGGTCGGCACTTCGCGCTGGGCGCCGGACCGCCTTTCGATGCCCCGCCGGTTGCCCGGC
>Ga0256911_1000225_pt1 | contig 18804 bp, 16 predicted proteins | sample MC6MC0764MT_FD_190197 | JGI IMG/M metagenome (GOLD analysis project Ga0256911, IMG submission 190197) | Metatranscriptome of enriched soil aggregate microbial communities from Iowa State University, Ames, United States - MC6-MC0764-MT... | ecosystem: Environmental > Terrestrial > Soil >...
CGAGCACCGGCGACGGATACGGTACGTCCCAGCCCGCGACGCGCTGCACCGGGGCGCGCAGTTCACCGAAGCAGTTCTCGGTGATGAGCGTGCTGACCTCGGCGCCGAGTCCAGCGGTGAGCGGCGCCTCGTGCACCACGACCGCCCGACGCGTGCGAGCGACGGATGCGGTGAGCCCGGCCACATCGATCGGCTTCAGCCAGCGGAGATCGAGCACCTCGATCTCGACACCGTCCTCGCCTCCCAGCTCGGCCGCCTGAAGACACCGTGAGACCATGGCGCCCCACGCGACGAGGGTGACGTGTCGTCCGGCTCGCACGATGCGTGAGGCTCCGACCGGAAGACGTTCGTCCCACTCGGCATCCTCGACGGTCACCTTGTGCCAGTACCGGGACTTGGGCTCCATGAAGATGACGGGGTCGGGATCCTCGATCGACTGCCTGAGCAGCGTGTACGCATCCGCGGGGTTCGACGGTGCTACGACCTTGAGTCCGGGCACGTGCGCGAAGAGCGCCTCCATGCTCTCGCCGTGGTGCTCGGGAGCCCGGATGCCGCCGAAGCTCGGAAGCCGCAGGGTGATCGGCATGCCGAACGCGCCGCGACTCCGATAGTGCATCCTGGCGACCTGATTGACGATCTGGTCGATCGCCGGGTAGGAGAACCCGTCGAACTGGATCTCGGGAACGGGTCGCCAGCCGGCCATCGCGAGTCCGACGGCCATCCCCATGATCCCCGACTCGGCGAGCGTGGTGTCGAACACCCGCTCGTCACCGTATTTGGCGTTCAGCCCGTCGGTCACCCGGAAGACACCGCCGAGCTTTCCGACGTCCTCACCGAACACGAGGGTGCGCTCATCCGCTGCCAACGAGTCGTCGAGCGCGCGATTGAGAGCGCGCTGAATCGTCGTCGTCTCAGCCATGCCGCGACTCCTCCCACGCCCGCTTCTGCCCGAGCAGGGCGGCCGGCGGATCGGCGAACACGAAATCGAACATCTCGGCGCCGGGGCGGGACCCGAGAGCGGCCACATCCGCACGCACGCGATCCGTCAAGGCGTTCGCGGTGTCCGACACCTCGACGAAGAAGTCGTCGCCGACGGCGCCCGTTTCGCGCAGCCGCTGCTCGCACAGGGTCAGCGGGTCGCGCGTCAGCCACGCCTGCTCCTCGTCGAGCGTGCGATACCGACCGGGATCGTCGGAGGTGGAATGGGGACCCGACCGGTAGGTCATCGCCTCGATGACGGTCGGTCCTCCGCCCGTCCGGGCGCGCTCCAGCGCCGCAGTGGTGGCGCGATGCACCTCGAGCACGTCATTGCCGTCGATACGGACGCCGGGCATCCCGTATCCGGCCGCACGTGCGGCGACAGACCCTCCGGCGACCTGCCGTTCGGACGGGACCGAGATCGCCCACCCGTTGTTCTGGCAGAAGAAGACGACGGGCAACTGCGAGACCCCCGCGGTGTTCATCGCCTCATGGATGTCCCCCTGCGAGCTCGCGCCGTCACCGAAGTATGCGACGGCGACACCGCCGGAGCGATCGAGCTTTGCACCGAGTGCCCACCCGACGGCGTGGGTCACCGCGCCACCGACGACAGCGTTAATCGGTGCGAGCCTGGCGGCCGACGCATCCCACATCCCTCCGTGCCATGCACCCTGATGCGAGGCGAGGTATGCGACCGGGTCGATGCCCATCGTGACGGCGACGCTGAGCTCGCGATACGTGGGAAAGGCGAAGTCGCGTTCGAGATCGAGTGCGGCCGCGCTGCCGACCTGGGCAGCCTCCTGCCCGCGCATCGGCGCGTAGCCGGGCACGATTCCCTGCCGCTGCATCGCCACCCCCTCGAGATCGAGCCTCCGCACCGTCACCATAGTGCGGTAGAGCCGTCGCAGAAGGGCGGTCTCGGCGGCGTCGGGAGCGCTCGGCGCTTCGCGGTCGGGGCTGGTCACGGTCATGCCGCAACTTTCGCAGGCGTGTCCGGAGTGAGCAACTCGCACAGCGCCAGCTGCTCATTGTGCGCGATCAGCGCAGGATGCGCGACCCTTCCTTGTGCACATTGTCCCTCCAGAGACGCGACGGCCACCAGATCGCCTTGCCGATGTCGTACGACACGGCGGGCACGAGAAGCGAGCGCACGATCACCGTGTCGAGCAGAACACCGAACGCGACGATGAACGCGATCTGCACCAGGAACAGGATCGGGATGACCGCGAGAGCAGCAAAGGTCGCGGCGAGCACCACGCCGGCCGACGTGATCACGCTGCCCGTCACTCCGAGACCGCGCAGGATGCCGGGCCTCGTCCCGATTCGCAGGGACTCCTCCCGCACGCGCGTCATGAGGAAGATGTTGTAGTCGACGCCCAGAGCTACGAGGAAGACGAACCCGAACAGCGGGACGGCCGCATCCGCACCCGGGAATCCGAAGATGTGGTTGAACACCAGCGCCGAGACGCCGAGCGCTGCCGCGTACGAGATCACGACGCTTCCGATCAGCACCAGAGATGCGACGATCGAACGCAGAAGCAGCATCAGGATCACGAGGATCACGAGGAGCACGATCGGGATGATCTTCAGAAGGTCACTCTGAGCCGTGTCGTTCGTGTCGAGGGCTATCGCCGTGACTCCCCCGACGAGCACGTCCGACGACGTTGCCGGAAGCGTCTTGCGAAGGTCCCTCACCACCTGTTCCGCCTCCGCGGAGTCGGCCTCCGACGAGAGTGTCGCGTTGATGAGAACTCGGCCGTCTTCGACGACAGGGGCGGGAGCAGTCGTCGTGGCGGTCGGATTGACGTTTCCGGCATAGACGCTCGCATCACTGATGCCCGGGCTGCGCTTGACCGCGTCGAGCACCGCATCCGCGTCGTTCTCGTCCGCGACGATGACGACGGGACTTCCAGACCCCGCGTCGAAGTGCTTGGCGAGCACCTTTTGACCGTCGACCGCGTCGGACTGGGTGAGAACCACATCCGTCTGCTGAACGCCGTTGGCCTTCAGCTGGGTGACTCCGGCGGCGCAGGCGATCAGCAGCACCAGCGCAGCGATCCAGGTGACACGGGGACGTCGGGCGATGAGCATTCCGACCCGTCGCCACAGTCCCCGGATGCCCTCGAGGCCGGCGACCTGCGCTTCGTCCGCGTGCTTGCGATCGTGCTGCTGCTCGCCGGCGAACTTCGGCCGGAACGGCCAGAACGCGACCCGGCCGAACACCGCGAGGAGCATCGGCAGAAGGGTCAGCGCGGAGAGCAGCGAGAAGACGATGCCGATCGCGGCGATCGGACCGAGGCTCTTGTTCGAGTTGAGATCCGAGAAGAGCAGGCACAGCAGCGCGAGGATCACGGTGGCGCCGGAGGCAGCGATCGGTTCGAGCGCCGCTCGCCAGGCACGTCCGATCGCCGCCCAGCGGGACTCGACGTGCTCGAGCGACTCTCGGAAACGGGCGACGAGCAACAGCGAGTAGTCGGTCGCCGCACCGATGACGAGGATCGAGAGGATGCCCTGGCTTTGACCGCTCAGCTTGATCCAGCCCCACAGTGCGAACAGGTAGACGATCAGGATGGCCGCGCACAGGGCGAAGATCGAGGTGAACAGAACGAGGAACGGAAGCACGATCGAGCGGTAGACGAGCAGCAGGATGAGGAACACGGCTCCGACGGCGACGAGCAGCAGGATGCCGTCGATACCGCCGAACGCACTGACCAGATCCGCGGTGAGTCCGGCGGGACCGGTGACCCATCCCTGTGTTCCCGAGGGGAGGTTGTCGTCGACCACGCGCCGCAGTTCGGCGATGACCGTCTTCAGCTCATCGGAGTCCGCGACAGGGACGATGAACTCGACGGCCTTGCCGTCTTTCGACGGGATCGGCCCCGCGACACTCGTCTTGGCTCCCTCTGACGGCTCCTGAACGCCCTCGACGGCGCCGAGCTTCTCACCGAGCGCGGCATAGTCGGCCAGTCCGCTCTTGGGTATCGCCGAGTCCGACTCGATCACCACGATGGCGGGGATGGCGGTGGAGTCGGTGAACTTCTTCTGCCAGTCCTGCACCTCGGTCGATTCGGCGCTGGCTGGGAGGAACGCCGCCTGATCATTGCTGGAGACGGACGAGAGCTTGCCGAACGTCGGTCCGCCCACACCCGCTGCGACCAGCCAGATCACGATGACGACGGCGGGGAGGAGGATGCGCAACCACCGGGCGGGCGTCCAGTCGGTTCGTGACTTCATGCCCGCTCCTTCGTTACCTAGCTAAGTTAGTAAAAAGCTTAGCTTGCAATATCGAGAACGTCGAGCCGAAAGATCCGCGGACATCCGCTAGACGATCCGCTCGCTCGAGACGACCTCTGCACCCGCGTGCGCGAGCTCAGCCAGGGCCGCCTCCGACGTCTGCGGTGCGACGCCCGCGACGAGATCCGTCAGCACCCGCACCCGCTGTCCGTGAGTCAGGGCATCGAGAGCGGACGCCCGGACACAGTAGTCCGTCGCGATGCCGACGACGTCGATCGCGTCGATGCCGTGTTCGTCGAGCAGGTTGTGCACGGTCGATCCGGCTTCCGTTCGACCCTCGAAGATGGAGTACGCCGGCACGCCCTGTCCCTTGCGGATGTGGTAGTCGACCTTGTCGGTGCGGAGCGCCGGGTGATACGCGGCGCCCTCCGTCCCGGCCACGCAGTGCACCGGCCAGGTGTCGACGAAATCAGGGTCCGCATCCCCGGCGAAGTGACCGCCGTTGTCGTTGTGGCCGTCGTGCCAGTCGCGGCTCGCGAGAACGATCGCGTAGTCGTCTGCGTGTGCTGCGAGGAACTCCGTGATGCGCGCCGCGACCGCGGCGCCACCGTCGACTCCGAGGGCTCCACCTTCTGTGAAGTCGTTCTGCACGTCGATGATGAACAGCGCTCTGCTCATTGCCGCCTCCGTCAGTTGTTGGAGAGGTTGTCACCGCACTTGTAGAAGCCGGTGACGAGAGTGTCGATCGCCTGCTTGGCGTTGTCGCGTACCGGTCCGAGGGCGAACACGGCGAACGTGAGTGCCGTGCCGTCGGCGGCGTTCACGATTCCCGACAGCGTGTAGCCGTTGTCGATCCAGCCGGTCTTCGCGTGGACGGCGCCGCGGGCCGCGGAGTTCGCGCCCGTGAATCGTCCGTAGCTCGATGCGAGCGTGCCCGATTGACCGGAGACGGGGAGGCCGTCGTAGACGACGCCGAGGCCGTTCTCGCGGTTCATCACCTTGATGAAGAGCCGGGTGAGGTACGACGGCGGCACCGCGTTGTCGGCGCTGAGGCCGGAGCCGTCGGCGATGTGGATGCCCGTGGTGTCGATTCCGTACGGCTTCAGCCCCGCGACCACTCCGGCGTTCTCCGCATCGAACGTGTTGCCGGCGCCGGTCTTGATCGAGACCAGACGTGCAAGCTCTTCCATGATCGTGTTGTCCGACACCTTCATCGCCAGATCGATCAGGCTCGTGACCGGCTGGGACTGCACGGATGCGATGGGCTGGGCGCCCGCAGGAGCCGTCCCTTCCGAGACCGGGACATTCGTTCCGAGGTACTGCTGGAAGTACTGCACCGCACGGCCGACCGGGTCGGTGCTGCGCGGCGATTCGAGCGCGGTCGGATTGTCGCGATCTCCGTCGACCTGCAGGGCGGTGATGTACGAGGTCGAGCCTTCGACGACCCGCTCCTCGTTCTCATCCCAGCTCGGCTGCCACACAGGGCCGCCGAAGAGGGAGGTGTCCACGACGATCGACGTGATCGCCTGTCCCCCCATGGCCTGCTTCGCCTGATTGGCGAGATCCTGGATCTTCGGTGCGCCCCCGTAGAACGACTCCTGACCGGCCGGCAGACGGGACAGGGTCACGTCTCCACCGCCGACGAGCACGATCTGTCCGGGTTGGCTTCCCTTCACAACGGTTGTGGATACGCGGTAGTCCGGTCCGAGCACCTGCAGTGCGGCAGCCGATGTCAGCGTCTTGAGCACACTGGCGGTCGGTCCCGGCTTGCCGCCGTTGCGGTCGAACAGCACCTCACCGGTCTTGGCGTTCACGACCTGTGCTTCGAGGTTGCCGAGGCGACCGTCTTGCGAGAGTCCGGCGACGGAGCAGGTTCGCATGCGGCTCGCCGGAGTGATGTTCGCGGGAACGGGACGCACAGGCGCGGCCGACTTCGTGGGCACCGGAGTCTTCTTCGCTGAAGCCGTCGGCGAGGCGGAGGGAACACCGGCGGCGTTCGCTGGCGAGCCCACGGTCGCGCCAAGGGCGACCGAGCCGGCTCCGAGGATCACGAAGCCTGCAGAGGCGGCGGCGATGATCCAGGTGCGCGGATGACGACGGATCGCCGACATCACACCCGCGAAGGGCGACCCCTTCGAAGACGTGGACGGCTTGGCGCTGCGACGGCTCGACCGGGTCTCCAGTTCAGCGGGCTCACCGTCGATGGGTGATTCCGCTGCTGGAATGATGGTGGTAGGGATGCTCTCCGCGTCACGGGCGGTCTCGTCACCGTCAGTGTCGCCGGGCACGCCAGAAAATGGCTGGTCCGATTCGCGCATTCGGGTATATTACCTGGATTCTCTGCAAGAGCCCCTGGGGGAAATGGAACGGTCCGAGCCTCATCGGACATTAGGGGGTATGGGCATGGAAGATTTCGATGAGGCGGAAGTCTGGTCGGCAGCACGGGATGGGGATGCCGAAGCATTCGCATCCCTGTACGACCGCCACCGCGATCGTGTCTTGGGTCACGCGCTCCGACTCGTGCAAAGGCTGCACGATGCCGAGGACGTGACTGCGGTCGTCTTCCTCGAGGCGTGGCGCAAACGCGCATCCGTACGAGTCGTCGATGGATCGATCATCGGATGGCTCCTGGTCACGACGACCTTCACCGTGCGCAACCACAGCCGTAGTCTCCGCCGATACCGCATAGCGCTGGCGAAACTGCCCCCGGCACCGTCGCAAGACGATCATGCCCCCGGCATCGACGACGCGATCGACGCATCCGGACGGGACCAGCAGATGCGCGCGGCGTTCGCGAAGCTCTCGAAACGAGACCAGGACGTCATATCGCTGTGCATCCTCGAAGAGCTGACAGCGACTCAGGCCGCCGAAGCGCTCGGCGTGCCGGAAGGCACGGTCAAGTCCCGATTGTCCCGAGCGCGAAAGCGCTTGGCCGAACTCGCAGCCCCGCTCGGCGGGGACACGACGATCCTCGAAGGAGGTGCACGATGAGCGCCACCGAGTTCACACCCGACCGCAGCGCCGCCCTCCGCGAGCTGCTCCTCACCACGGTCAGAGAAGAGCCGAAGCGCCAGCGCCGGCTCCAGATCCTGCTCACCACCGTCTTGGCCGCCGTGGCGATCGTGCTCGCCGGCGGAACGGCAGCGCTGGCGTTGACCGGCGTCATCCGATTCGGCGACGGCGCACCCGCTCCGGCGCCGGCTCCCACCTCGACGTTCACACCGACTCCCTCGCCGACGAGCACTCCCTCGCCTGCTCCGACGAAACCCGTCGTCCAATCGGGGCCCGTGGCTCCACACGACGTCGACTCTCTGCCTGCCAGCACTCGGTGGTCCATCGATCTCCCAGGGGACAAGGAATGCACCGCGGTTCAGACGTTCACGCTGAGCGACGGGCGAGCGCTCTACCTCTCGGGTCAACGGCCGAAAGAGTATGAATCGACCGGCTCTCCGTGCGGGTACCAGAGGTCCGAGGATGTGGCGCTCACGCTCGTCGACACCCAGAACGGCACGGTCCTCTGGTCGAGGGAATGGAAGTTCGCCACCGAATACCCGCAGATGACCGATGTCGTCGTGCTCGGCACATCCGGTCGCGCGGTGATCTCGTACAGTGCCGCGGTAACGGGGCCTCAGGAAGTGGTCGACCTGGCGACCGGCGCCCGCCTGGCACCGTACGCCGCGGTCTTTGAGTCTCCCCTACACCGGGCTGTCCCTGTGCCGGACAGCTCAGGAGACCTCGTCATGGCGTTTCCGAAAGCCGCCAGCACGACGATCTCCCGATTCGATCCACGTGATCCTGCGCATCCTGTCTGGAGCACCGATGAGAACATCGTCGCTGTGAGTCTCGGCGCTCTATCCGATGGAAGCGCCGCCGTTCCCGCAACCTTCGCGGTCCCGTCGAGCAAATTCACGAATGCAGGGTGGTTCTCGCTTGACACGGGCAAACTCGACCGAATCGATGATTCGCCCGGTGCCAAGTTCTTCGAGTCGAGTTTGATCACTCTGCTCTGGGTGCCGGTAGGCCATGAAAGCGCGAGCATCGTTGCCTACGACGCGAAGAGAAACATCCTGTGGACAAGAGCTCTGGCTGACCGCGCAATGGTGGAGGAGATCCACACGGTCGACCAGCGCCCCGGGAGCCACGGCGGGTACGACGATGCCGGTCTTCTCGCGATCACGGACGAATCGACTCTGACAGTGGTCGACGAGCTCACTGGTGCAACGCAATGGACAGCCAGCACCGCGGGCTGCAAGACGGGTCCACTTCTCGGGAATCCAGACACTCTCATCGACGACTCGCGAGACGCTTACGTGACCATCTTCTTGATGAGTTCCGTGTGCACGATGTCCCGCTCCGACGGCGAGCAGATCAGGGAGACGATTCCGCTCGACGGATGGAAGATCCCTGGGTCGGCGAACACCTACGGGTATGGAGAGGTCGATGCGACGGAAGGGACCGCGTACTCGCGGGAGACGGGCGACGTCCTGTGGACGCGGCCCCTAGGACAACATGAGTTCTGGTCGTTCGATGGCGGCTATCTCGTCAGCCATCAGGACACCCACATCGAGTCGATCGGCTGACTGGATACCCGGCGAGGTCCGCCAGACGCTCGGTCGATCAACTGGGATCTTGTGGAGCCGCCCAAGGGAATCGAACCCTTGACCTTCTCATTACGAGTGAGATGCTCTGCCGACTGAGCTAGGGCGGCGTGGGTCTGCTCGCACGAGCGGGACACACAGCTAGATAGCTTACCCGATCCTCCGACCCGGTTCGCACCACCTCAACGGACCTGTGCGCCCAAAGCCTGAAGCTGGGCGAACGAGCTCCGCAGCCGGTCGGCGAGAGGCTCGACACCCCCGTGGTCGGCCCAGCACGACCAGGCGTGCCGCATCCCGGCGAACGACACATACGTCACCAGACGCGCACGCTGGTGCAGCGTTTCTGGGTCATCCCGAAGCACCGGATCGTCGTGGGCCAGACGGCGCTGGACGATCGTGCTGAGCGCATCCTCGAACTGGTGCATGCTCGCCATACGCTGAGCGAACAGCTCGGGATTGTCTTTGAGCAGCGCGCGTCGAAGTTTGTGGAGTTCCTGCACCTCACGCGCCGTCTCGCTGGAGACGTCGACCTCGCCGGCGAGTTCGCCCGTATCGATGGCAGCGATCAGAAGCTCGCTGATGCCGTCCAGGATGGGCTCCGCCGGCCCCGCATCCACGAACCGTTCGATGCGCTCGGCATCCGGAAGCTCGGGGAGCTCACCGATGATCGCCGACTCCTTCGACGGGAAATAGTTGAAGAAGGTGCGCGGCGAAACGTTGGCGACGTGACTGATCTCATCGATCGTGACCCGGTCGAAACCCCGTTCGCTGGCCAGTTCGACGGCAGCGAGCTGGATCGCTCTGCGCGTCGCCAGCCGTTTGCGCTCGCGCAGTCCTAGCGCTTCCTCAGCCATGGTCATGCCTAATCATTGCATTGTCTGCAAAGTTGCACCACTCCACGAACTTGCGGTCGTGCACGGTTCCGGTGCGGGTCAGCAGGTCTTGCCGTCGGCCGGCAGCGTTCCCTTCAGCAGAAACGCATCGACCGTGTCGTTCACGCACGAGTTCGATTTGTTGTAGGCGGTGTGGCCTTCGCCCTTGTACGTGAGCAGGTGTCCGTTCTCGAGCTCACCCGCAAGGTTCTTCGCCCAGACGTACGGGGTGGCCGGGTCGTTCGTGGTGCCGACGACCAGGATGGGCGCCGATCCCTTGGCCGCGATGGGACCTCGTTCGTAGGTGCTCTTGTACGGCCAGTTTCCGCAGCCGATGTCGCCGTACGCCATGTACGGGCCGATCACCGGTGCAGCACTGGCGAGCTCCGCCGCCTGCGCGCGCATCAAGGTCGGGTCGTCGTCGTAGGTGTAGTCGAGGCAGTTGATGGCCATGAACGCTTCGGTGGAGTTATCACCGTACGTGCCGTCTTCCTGACGGTTGTTGTAGGCGTCGGCGAGGGTGAACGCGTACGAGGCGTCTCCCTTCTTGACCGAGGAGAACATGTCACTCAGGTACGACCAGGCGGTTGCGTCGTACAGCGGGTAGATGATGGCCGTGACGAGCGTGTTGGCGCCCAGTTCGCGACCGTCGCTGTTTCGGATCGGGCTCTTCTCCACCGCGGCCAGCAGGGATGCGATGGTCTGCATCCCCTCATCGACGGTGCCGGAGAACGGGCAGTCCTTCTTCTTGAGGCAGTCGGTCAAGTATGCGCGGAGCGCGCTCTCGAAGCCCTGTGCCTGCACCTTGGTGACATCGAAGTTGCTGGCCGCCGGATCGAGTGCTCCGTCGAGCACGAGTCTTCCGGTCTTTCCCGGGTACAGATCGGCGTAGACCGCACCGAGATAGGTGCCGTACGAATAGCCGAGGTAGTTGAGTTTCTTGTCGCCGAGAACCGAGCGCAGCAGGTCCAGATCGCGTGCAGCGCTCACCGTGTCGACTTCGGAGAGCATCTTTCCGGTGTTCTTCGCACAGGCCGCCCCGAAGTCTTTCGCCGCGACGGTGTTGGCGGCGATCCACTGATCGGATCCGCGTTCACCCGGGGTGATCGAGTAGAGGTAGTCGTCCATCTGCTTCGCGTCGTAGCACTTGACGGCGGTCGAGTGCCCGACACCGCGAGGATCGAATCCCACCACGTCGAAGCTGTTCTGCAGCGCGGAGTCGGTGGCGTAGTCCACGGAGTTCTTGACGAAGTCGTATCCGGAGCCGCCCGGGCCTCCGGGGTTGACGAGCAACGAACCCTGCTTGGTTCCCTTGGCGGTCTGGCGGATCAAAGCCAGTTCGATCTCGCCGGCCGACGGGTTCTTCCAGTCGAGAGGCGCCTTCGCGGTTGCGCACTGCTTGCCGCTCGCGCATCCGGACCACGTCAGCACCTGGTCGTAGAACGGCTTCAGATCGGCAGCCACGCTCTCTTTCACCGGCGACGATGTGCTGGAGGACTTCGCCGGCAGGAACCAGGTGACGCATCCGCTGAGGGTCAGAGCCGTGATGGCTGCGATGGCGACGAGCGCGGTGCGGGTGGCACGTCGGCTCAGGGGCGAGCGGCCCGATCGGTTGGTCACTGACTGATCCCCTTTCCAGCGGCGCCTCGCAGGATGCTCGTGAGCATCGCCTCCAGGGCGAGGGCCGGCGCGACATTCGATTCGATTCTCTGGCGCGCTGTCGCGATCGCGTCCATGGCCGCGAGCGTAGCGGCAGGACTCGTGTGAGTGCTGAGAAGCTCGAGCCTGTCGAGGAGCTCGAGGTTGACGAGGGCTGTCGTGCTGCCGAGCTGGATCATCATGACGTCGCGGTAGAGCGAGAGGAGATCGACGAGGATGCGGTCGATGCCGTCACGCAGACTGCGTGTGGCTCGCCGTTTCTGGTCTTCTTCCAGCTGGCGCAGTTGTGAGCGCAGAGCCGGCGGGATCGCGCCGCCGGGCTCGACGCCGAGCGAGCGCAGGGCGTGCTCGCGTTCCTCGGCATCGCGCTCTTCCGTGATCGCTTTCGCGTCGGCGCCGGCGATCTCGAGCATCGTCGCCGCAGCGAGCACAGCATCCGAGACCGACCGGATGTCGAGCGCGAGCCGGAGAGTGTCGTGCCTGCGGCGTCTCGCCTCTTCGTTGGTGGCGAGACGATGCGCCATGCCGATGTGGCTCTGGGCGTGACGCGCGGCTCGCTCGGCGACCTCGCTGTCGACGCCGTCACGCCGTTCGATGAGTCGGGCGACGTCGGCGACGCTCGGCACCCGCAGGCGTACGGTGCGCACCCGTGATCTGATCGTCGGGATGAGGTCTGCGTCGCTCGGTGCGCAGAGGATCCACACCGTGCGCTCCGGCGGTTCCTCCAGCGCTTTGAGGAGAACGTTCGACGTGCGTTCGCTCATCCTGTCCGCGTCTTCGATGATCATCACTCGGTATCGGCCGACGGAGGGAGAGAACTGGGAGCTCGCGACGAGTGTTCGAACCTCCTCGATGGAGATGATCACGCGTTCCGTGCTGAGTACTGCGAGGTCGGGATGCGTGCGGGCATCGACCTGATGGCGCGTGGCGAGGTCGCCTTCCGGGGTTCCCGGGCTGAGCAGTGCGGTGGCGAATGCGAATGCGAGGTTGGAGCGGCCGGATCCCGGAGGACCCGTGATGAGCCACGAGTGGGTCATCGAACTGGCGGTGGCCCCCGTTGCGCCGCTCTTGCTTCCACCGGCGGCCGCGGCTTTGAAGATGGCGATGGCATCATCCTGACCCGTCAGGTCATCCCACACCGCCATGTTCTCCAGGCTAGTCGTGACAGCGGACACTGCGCGTCTCAGAGGTAGGGGGTGAGGCGCTGGCGGATCTCCGTCGCGATCTCTTGCACCGGGCGGGCAGCATCGACGACGAGGAAGCGCTGCGGTTCGGCGGCGGCGAGATCGAGGTACGCACGGCGGACTCGAGCGTGGAAGTCCGACTTCTCTGCTTCGAGCCTGTCGTAGCGCGTGCGGGACTGGTCGAGTCTTGTACGCGCCGTCGTCTCATCGAGGTCGAGGAGGATGGTGAGGTCGGGGAGCAGGCCTTCGGCCGCCCACAGTGACAGGCGGCGGATCTCGTCGGCGTCCAGAACGCGTCCCGCTCCTTGGTAGGCGACGGATGAGTCGAGGTAGCGGTCCTGCAGCACGACGTCTCCTCGTGCGAGCGCGGGTCGCACGAGCGTCGCGACGTGGTCCGCTCGATCGGCCGCGTAGAGGAGGGCTTCCGCACGGGGCGAGATGTCTCCTCGATGGTGCAGCACGATCTCCCGGATCTCGATCCCCGCGGGCGTTCCTCCGGGTTCGCGCGTGCGCACGACCGTTCGTCCACGGGCGGTCAGCCACTCGTCGAGCAGCGCCGCCTGGGTGGACTTGCCGGAGCCGTCTCCGCCTTCGAGCGTGATGAAGAGCCCTCTGTGCGTCTCGCTCGAGGCCGTCCCGTCGGTCACTCGGCCGCCGGCTTCTTCGTGGCCGGCTTCCTGGTAACCGGCTTCGTGGTCGTGGTCGTCTTCGTGGTCGCCGCAGACTTCGAGGCGGCTGCAGGCTTCTTCGCGGCGGGCTTCTTGGCCGCAGGCTTCTTGGCTGCCGGCTTTTTGGCGGGCGCCTTCTTCGCTCCCGCCTTCTTGACCGGACCCTTTGCACGCTTGTCGGCGAGCAGCTGTACGGCACGATCGAAGTCGACTTCTTCCACGGTTTCCCCACGGGGGATCGTGGCGTTCGTCTCACCGTCGGTGACGTACGGACCGAATCGGCCGTCTTTGACCTTGATGGGCTTGCCGCTGACCGGATCGGCCTCGAACTCTTTCAGCGCACTCGACGCACGGCGGTTGCCGTACTTCGGCTGCGCGAAGAGCTCGAGAGCACCTGCGAGGTCGACGCCGAAGATGTCGTCTTCGCTCGGGAGCGAACGCGTGTCCGCGCCCTTCTTGAGGTAGGGGCCGTAGCGGCCGTTCGCGGCCTGGATCTCTTCTCCGCTTTCAGGGTCGAGTCCCACCGTGCGGGGAAGGTCGAGCAGCTGCAGCGCGGTCGGAAGGTCGAGCGTCGCCAGATCCATCGACTTGAAGAGGGATGCGGTGCGGGGCTTGGCCGCCGCCGCCTTCTTGGTCGTCTTCTTCTTCGGTGCGTCCGTCACCTCGCCGGTCGCTGTGTTGACCGTAGCGTCGGAGGTCTCCGGCTCTTCGGGATCGAGCTCAGTGACGTACGGTCCGAACCGACCGTCTTTGGCGACGATGTTCTTGCCGTTCTCAGGGTTGATCCCGATGACCCGGTCCGTGAGGACCGGAGCGTCGATCAGTTCTCGGGCCTTGGCCGGCGTCAGCTCGTCCGGAGCCAGCTCCGGCGGGATGTTCACACGGCGGGGTGTGGCGTCGTCGGCTGCGCCTTCTTCGACGACCTCGAGGTAGGGGCCGTACTTGCCGATGCGCAGTGTGATGCCGTCGTCGATCGCGATCGAGTTGATGCCGCGCGCGTCGATCTCGCCGAGGTTGTCGATGACTCGGCGAAGACCTTTGTGCTTGTCGCTGCCGAAGTAGAAGCTGTTGAGCCAGTCGACCCGTTCCGCTTCTCCGTCGGCGATCCGGTCGAGGTCGTTCTCCATCTCAGCGGTGAAGTCGTATTGCACGAGGTCACCGAAATAGTCTTCGAGCAGTCGAACCACGGAGAACGCGATCCAGCTCGGCACAAGTGCCTGACCGCGCGGTGTCACATAGCCACGGTCGACGATGGTGGAGATGATGCTGGCGAATGTCGACGGTCGCCCGACACCCAGCTCTTCGAGGGTCTTGACCAGGCTCGCTTCGGTGTATCGCGGAGGCGGTGTGGTCTCATGGCCGTCCGCGTCGACGTCGTCGACGTCGAGCGCCTGACCGACTTCGAGGGGAGGGAGCTTCGCCTCACTCGGCTCCGCTGTGGCGTTGCGTTCCTCGTCTTTGCCTTCTTCGTAGGCATTGAGGAACCCGCGGAAGGTGATCACGGTGCCGCTCGCGGTGAATTCTGCGACCGTGCCGCTCGTCTCACCGCTCGTGACCTTCGCTTCCACCGTGACGGATGCGGTCTGTCCTTTGGCGTCGGCCATCTGGGACGCGACCGTGCGCTTCCAGATCAGGTCGTAGAGCTTGAAGTCGTTTCCGCGCAGTACGGACGACAGTTCGGAGGGTGTGCGGAAGGTCTCGCCCGACGGCCGGATCGCTTCGTGGGCCTCTTGCGCATTCTTGTTCTTCGACGCGTAGGTTCGTGGCTTGTCGGGCACGGTCTCGGGACCGTAGAGCTTGGCAGCCTGCGTGCGGGCCGCATTCGTCGCCTGCTGCGAGAGCGACGCGGAGTCGGTTCGCATATAGGTGATGTACCCGTTCTCGTACAGCGACTGGGCGACGCTCATGGTCTGCCGGGCCGAGAAGCGAAGCTTGCGCGCCGCTTCCTGCTGCATCGTCGAGGTGGTGAAAGGAGCCGCGGGGCGACGCGAGTATGGCTTGGACTCGACTTTGCTCACCGTGACGAGTGTGCTGGGGTCGCTGATCGCTGCTGCGAGCGCGGTGGCCGAGGCCTCGTCGAGGGTACGGGCCGACGACGTCAGCTCTCCGTGATCGTCGAAGTCCCGTCCGGTGGCGACACGTTCGCCGGACAGCCGTGCGAGTCGGGCTTCGAATCCGGTCGCCTTGTCTGCGCCCGACGTTTGTTCGGGTGTGAAGTGGGCGGTGAGTCCCCAGTACGACGCGGGGACGAACGCGAGTCTTTCGCGTTCTCGGTCGACCACCAGGCGCGTTGCGGCTGACTGCACACGTCCGGCTGAGAGCCCCGGTCCGACTTTGCGCCAGAGCACGGGCGAGACCTCGTAGCCGTAGAGCCGGTCGAGGATGCGACGGGTCTCTTGAGCGTCGACGAGCGCGGTGTCGATGTCTCTGGTGTTGTCGCGCGCCTGCTCGATCGCTTCACGGGTGATCTCGTGGAAGACCATGCGCTTGACGGGGACTTTGGGCTGCAGCACCTCGATGAGGTGCCAGGCGATGGCTTCTCCTTCGCGGTCTTCATCGGTTGCGAGGAGGAGTTCGTCGGCGGTCTTGAGGGCGCGCTTGAGGTCGGCGACCGTCTTCTTCTTCTGTTCCGAGACGACGTAGTAGGGCTCGAAGTCGTTGTCGACGTCGACCGAGAATTTGCCCAGCGAACCCTTCTTGAGTTCCGGTGGGAGGTTCTTCGGCTCGATGAGGTCGCGGATGTGTCCGACCGAGGCCATGACCTCGTACCCGTCACCCAGATACTGGGCGATCGACTTCACCTTGTTCGGAGACTCGACGATGACGAGTTTCTTCGTGTCGGGCACCTGACTCCTCTTATATGTACGCACTGTGTTTAAACAGCTGAACGTCCGTTAGCGCGCTCCCCCGAGCGCCGCACTGTCTGCGGCGAGCCGGGCGACTCAGCCCGTCAGGCACACCATACACACCTCAGCCGCCTGTCTGCCTAATCCTTCTGCCGCCGTTCGCCGCGGGCGCAGCCCTTGCGGTAGCCCGGTTCGGGAGGAAAATGATCCTCATGGCTATCACTTCAACGACGACGTATACCGCCAAACTGACCGACGGCCCCCTCGAGGGTACGACCATCGCGACCGAATTCCTCGATGCGGGTGTTCCGCGACCACGTCTGGAGATCCCGGCCGGCACGAGCAGCAAGCGTTACCTCTATGTGCGCTCCTCCGGAATCGAGTTCGCCTCCGACGACTCCTCCGACGAACGACCGAGCGCTGTCGAGTACCGCTATCTCGAGGCGATCTTCGACTGATACCCCGATCGGCCTGTTCCCGGTGGACCGGCTCGTGCGTCGCTGGTGACGCCGAACCCGAGAAATGCGCTGGAGACAGTGACTGTGACGACCGCGCCTTGCACCGAGCAATCCGACAGACGTGCCCGGTTGGCCTCGGCCACCCGCTCCGCTTCGGGGCAGGGCGCTCCCGCACGCCTTCCCGAGGCCACATCCGCTGCCGCCAGCGCCGCGAGGTCGGCCGCACTCGACACCCGGTGCTTCACCTCCACCGCCGTCGCAAGAGTGGCGACACCCGATGCGAGTACCGCCATCGCTGCGAGCACACCGATGCTCATCACGGTCGCCGATCCCCTCTCGTTGGCGAGTCGATTGCGGCAGCGCGGGCAAGGCGGGGAGCGCCATCCGGCCGACATCATCGGCCGTTCCCCTCGTCGTCGGCAACGGCACACGCGCTTGCATCGCTCGAGATGCCGATCGCGCCGATGACGGCGACCGAGTGATTGGCCGACAGGCGTACGCAGATCAGGTCGTCTACCGCATAGGCCTCGTGCGAGTGAGCGCCCGTGGATGCGATCGCTGCCGACGGATCGTCACCGCGACCCATCAGCCGAGCCGCCACTGCGGCGCCGTCGACGAGCCGGATGTGCTGGGCCGCGACCTGGATCGCTGCGACGCAGAGACCGAGACACAGCAGGACCGCCGGCATGATGACGGCGAACTCCGCGGTGACGCTCCCTCGCTCCCCCGCACGGTCAGCCTGCGACGGTGAGCGCACGCGTCACCAGGTCGGTGAGGATCGCCTTGACCTCATCGCCGCGCAGAAGCACGACGAGGAGGCCGGCGAACCCGACCGCGGCCATCGTCGCCACCGCATACTCCGCCGTCGCCGAACCACGCTCGTCTGCGAGCCGGGCCAGCACGCTGTTCGGCGGTCTCACTGACACCTCTCTCGCGAGCGACGTGTCCCGTCCCATCGGCTCGACTCGTCTCACGCTGCGGTCTCGTGGCATTTCTCTCCCCCGGTTCTCTCTGCCGGTGTTCCGGCTGGTGGTCCCATCGTGCGCCGGCGCGCTCTCCCATGGGGGAGTCGGGCTGAAATTGTGGAGAACCATCACCCGGCCCCAAGTGTGGAGGAGACGATCGCGAGGACGACGGGCGCGACTCCGAGGAGCATGAACGCCGGAAGGATGCAGACACCGAGCGGCAGCATCAGCCGCACGCCCAGAGCGGCGGCGGCGCTCTGGGCGGACGATCGAGCCTCCCTTCTGCTCTGCCTCGCGGCACTCCGCAACAATTCCGCCGCCGGCGCTCCGGCCCGTTCGGCCAGGGCAAGGATCTCCACGAGGTCGTCTCCTTTCTCTGCGCGAACTCCGAATCGCACAAGGCTGCCCGTGACCAGGGCAGTCGCTCGCTCGGCCGACGCGCCCCCGCCGAGCGCGACAGCGACGAGATCGAGCTGCAGGCCGGGTGCTCCGGACGGCGGCACGGCACGCGCGGACATCCTCCTCGACCACAGATGGCCGCCGATCATGAGCGACACACCTGCGACAGCGGCTCCCGCTCCGACGGCACTTCCGAGCAGTGCTCCGAGTACATCGATACCCATGAACGTTCCGAGCCCGAGCCCCGCGACGGGCAACCAGCCCACGAGCCGGGATGTCGCCAGCGGCCCGGCAAGACTCACATCCACATCCCGCTCCGTCTCCGCCCGATCGCGGAGGGCCGCACCGAGTTCGCGCAGGCTGGGTGCGAGCGGAGCACCACTCGCGTCGGCGACCGTCCAGGCGGCCGCAACGCAACACCAGGCTTCGCCGTGCCCGGAGAGGAGCGCCGCATTGCGGCCGAACGCTTCCACGGGCCGTTCCCCAGCGGTCACCGCCCCCGCAATGGAGACGAGCACCGGATGCGCCGAGGATTCCGCGAGGTACCCCCAGGCGGAGCTCGGTGACACGCCGGCTTCGAGGAGGGTGGCAAGACGCTCCACCGCTTGGGCAGCCTCGTCGCTGCGCGAGCTTGCATGCGATCGCGCGCTTGCATGCGATCCCCTACCGCGGCTGCGTGACCGTCTCATCGTCAAGCCTCAGCACCTCCAACCGGCCGTCGCTGCGGAGAGACGGCCGACCGAAACCCGCGACGCGACGCAATCCGTCGATCCGCTCCAGGTGCACGATGAGCCCGATCGCGCTGACCACCTGACGGGCGAGTGCCCTGTCATCGAGGCCGGCCAGGGATCCGAGGGCCTCGAGCCGGGCCGCGACATCGGCGAGCGAGTTGGTGTGCAGCGTTCCCGCACCGCCGTCGTGACCGGTGTTGAGCGCCGCGAGA
>Ga0256911_1000237_pt1 | contig 18341 bp, 19 predicted proteins | sample MC6MC0764MT_FD_190197 | JGI IMG/M metagenome (GOLD analysis project Ga0256911, IMG submission 190197) | Metatranscriptome of enriched soil aggregate microbial communities from Iowa State University, Ames, United States - MC6-MC0764-MT... | ecosystem: Environmental > Terrestrial > Soil >...
CCAGCGCGCAGAAAAATTCAGGCAGATTGTGGAAAATAAGTTCCAAATCTACAATTCATTATTTATGAGCCTGCCTTATGATAAAATGACCAATATTGGGATGTTGCTTCCGTTTCTTTGTGAAGAAAGTAAAAACGGTTATGATGAAGGGAAAACTCCTGTAGAAATCGTTGAAGAATTCTTTAAAAATCATACCGATTTAGAAACTGAAGAACAAAAACTGGAATTGCTTTTTAAAATTATACAATATATTGAAAGACAGGTGGTTTTGTTTGATAGTATTGAAGATGCCGCATTTCCCGGCTTGCATTCTGAAAGTGACAACGGAACGGTTACCAATCTTTACGAAAGATCTTTCCATGATCATAAATTAGAAAAAGTACGTGAGAAACTGAAAGATTTCACGGTTAAAGTTGTTTTTACAGCGCACCCGACTCAGTTTTATCCAAGCTCGGTTCAACGTATCATTCATGATTTAAGAAAGGCAATTACGGATGATTCTATTACCAATATTGATACGCTTTTGCAGCAATTAGGGAAAACACCTTTTGTGAATAAAGAAAAACCAACACCGATTGATGAAGCGTTGAGTATCATTCATTATCTACGATATGTTTATTATGATACGATTGGCGAATTATTTACAAAAATCAGAAAAACTTTTGATAACGGACATTTTAATTTGCATGAAGATATTATTCAGCTTGGTTTTTGGCCGGGAGGTGACCGTGACGGAAATCCCTTTGTGACGGCGCCTGTTACAAAAAGAGTTTCGGAAGAACTTCGTACCGCAATTCTGAAATCTTATTACGGGAATCTGAAAGATGTGAGAAGAAGGTTGAGTTTCAGAGGGGTATCTGAAATTTTAACGCAGTTGAGTAATGAACTTTACACTGCGATTTTTAGAAATGAAAAAATTACGACGGAAGATATTTTAAAAAGACTGAACGATGTAGAAAAAATCTTAATCAACGAGCATAATTCTCTGTTTTTAGATTTGCTTCAGAATTTCAGAGATCGTGTGAAAATTTTCGGAACTCACTTTGCAACTTTAGACATTCGTCAGGATAGCAGAATTCACCAGAAAGTAATTGATGATGTTTATGCAAAACTCTTTGGAAATTCAGACGCTGATTATGTTGAAAAATTCAATAAACTGATTGAAGTTTCAGAAAAAATTGATACCGAATCTTTTGATGAAATTGTTTCAGATACACTCGTAAATGTTGCTCAAATCAAAGAAATTCAAGAGTTAAACGGGCTTCGTGGAATGAACCGATATATTATTTCAAATTCTGATGCTGTGAAAGATGTAATGAATGTATATGCATTTTTCAAAGTTTCAGGCTATAAAGATGAAGATATCAATATGGATATTGTTCCGCTTTTCGAAACAATGGAAGGTCTTGCCAATGCTGAAAATGTGATGAATGAATTGTACCAAAATCCGGTTTATCAGAAACATTTGAAAAGAAGAGGAAATCAACAGACGATTATGCTTGGTTTTTCAGACGGTACAAAAGACGGTGGTTATCTGAAAGCAAACTGGGAAATTTATAAAGCAAAAGAAGTTCTAACCAGGCTTTCTGAAGAAAACGGAATTAAAGTAATTTTCTTCGACGGAAGAGGCGGACCTCCTGCAAGAGGTGGCGGGAAAACCCACGATTTTTACGCATCGCAAGGAAAAACAATCGCCAATAATAAAATTGAATTAACCATTCAGGGACAAACGATTACCAGTATTTTCGGGAATAAAGAACAGGCAAAATATAACTTTGAACAGCTTTTAACAGCTGGAGTTGAAAATGATGTTTTCAAAAATTCTAAAAAAGATTTAACCGAAAAAGAAAGAGCTTTAATTATCGAATTGGCGGACATCAGTTATCAAAAATATTCAGATTTAAAAGCACATCCGATGTTCGTTCCGTATTTACAGGAAATGAGTACGCTGGAATATTACGGGAAAACCAATATTGGAAGCCGTCCTTCAAAACGTGGTGGCGATAGCGAACTGAAATTTGAAGATTTAAGAGCGATTCCTTTTGTAGGATCTTGGTCTCAACTGAAGCAGAATGTTCCCGGATTTTTCGGGTTTGGTTTTGCGATGCAACAGATGAAAGAGCAGGGTAGGTTTGAGGAAGTAATCGATTTGTACAAAGGTTCAGACTTCTTTAAAACTTTAGTTTTAAACTCGATGATGAGTATGAATAAATCTTATTTCCCGTTAACTTATTACATTAAAAACAACCCGAAATTTGGTGCATTCTGGAATGTTTTATTTTCTGAATACAATCTTTCAAAAGATATTATGCTTGAATTAACAGGGTTTAAACAGCTTCAGCAAGAAGATCCGTTATCAAGAAAGTCGGTGAAAATAAGAGAAAGAATTGTACTTCCTTTGTTGAGCATTCAGCAATATGCTTTAATGAAAATTCAGAAAGGTGAAGGTAATAAAGAAGCTTACGAAAAATTGGTGACGCGTTCTTTATTTGGAAATATTAATGCAAGTAGAAATTCAGCGTAAAGAATTTTTAGAAATAAATTAAAAGAGACTGCCATAAAGACAGTCTCTTTTTTTATAAACCTAATTTGTCATTAGGATTTGCCTGTTCACTGGCCTGATTAATCAAATTGATGCTTGTCGGCGTAACCAAAGGAATGTTGTCTGAATCGAGACGTTTTTTTATTTTTTCTAAAGCCTCACTTTTGATGTGAAGCATATTAGAACCAACTGCAATCCAAAATTTAGCCTGAAGATTGAAAATACCTTGTTTTAAGCTTGTAAAATTCACCTCAGCAGTTTCAAGCTTATCGATGTTTTCTAAATTTTTGATAACATCTAAAATCCCTTGCTGTGCTTTACTGACATCTTCATCGGCAGGAATTTCAAAATCTAAAATAATTCTTCTCTGCGGTGATGCTGTAATATTGTAAAACGGTGCATTAAAAATGACCTGATTCGGAATGTATGCTTTTTTTCCGTCATCGGTAATCATTTTTGTCGTTAGAAAACCTATTTCCTGCACAGTTCCTGAGTGATTTCCTATCGTGATATAATCTCCCACTTTAAAAGCTTTATCAATCCCGATCAGCATTCCTGAGAAAATACTTGATACCAAATCTTTCAGAGCAACACCGGCAATTACACCGGCAACACCTAAACTACCGATAAACTTCCATAAAAATCCACTGAATCCCATGATTTCAAGAGCAATAAATGACCCCATCATCATGATGATAAATCTGAAAACTCCGATAATTGTCACTACAGATCCTTCCTTCTTGCTATTAGGAAAAACCTTGTGCATGATTTTTACGGCAAGCTTACTAAGATATTTACTGGTGAAAAGAAAAAATAAAAAAACTAAAATACCCACTACAAGTTTCGGCGTGAGCTTGGCAAATGCGATATACCAATTCTCTAAAACTTTATACACTGTATCTACGTAGCTTAAGCCATAATCCATAATAATCTTTTAAATTTTAAAATATTTTTAAGCAAAAATTTTGCCAGTTATAAAAAGTCTATTAAATTTGTAGACTAATAAAACGAAATATTATGTCAATCAAACTAGGAGATACCGCACCCAACTTTCAGGCAGATTCATCATTAGGAAATATTGATTTTTTCGAATACTTAGGAAATTCTTGGGGGATTTTATTTTCTCACCCTGCAGATTTTACTCCGGTTTGTACGACAGAATTAGGTTTTACTTCAAAACTGCAGGCAGATTTTGAGAAAAAAAATACAAAGGTTATCGCATTAAGCGTAGATGGAGTAGAGGATCACAAAAAGTGGATTGATGATATTAATGAAACTCAAAATACAGAAGTGAGGTTTCCGATTATTGCAGATAAAGACAGAAAAGTTTCGGAACAATATGATTTTATACATCCGAACGCTTCTGCAACTGCAACAGTTCGTTCATTATTAATTATTGATCCTGACAAGAAAGTGAGATTGATTATTACGTATCCTGCTTCTACAGGAAGAAATTTTAATGAAATCAACAGAGTTTTAGATTCTCTTCAGCTCGTAGATTCTCATAAAATTGCAACGCCTGTCAACTGGAATGACGGTGACGATGTGATTATTCCACCGTCTATTTCTACGGAAGATGCTCGAAATATTTTTCCTAAAGGAGTTACCGAAATAAAACCTTATTTACGATACACACCGCAACCCAATAAATAGGCTTAGATTTTTTATTTATTATATATAGTTTAGTTTTAATTTGAAGAAAGCGGCTTGGAATTTCTCCCAAGCCGCTTTTGTTTATTATGATAAAACTGTATTGTATTATCTTACGTCGTTAGCAATGTTTTTAGCTTTTGAAGTTGGTAAATAAATACTGAAACCAACATTAAAACTAATTCTTGATGTTAATCCCTCATTTCCAAATCCAGTTACACCATTATATTTTACTAAACCTTCTACACCAATATTTGGAGTGATAAAATAAGAATAACCAGGACCTACTCCGAAGTCTAAACCTGTTGTAGAAATTCCGTTTTCAACGTTAAATCCACCAACTCCTACATTTCCTTCCAAAAACCAACGTCCGTGATTCAATAAATTGTCAACACCCTTTTCACCAGGTGAAACAAAATAACGACCTAATGCTCCCACTCCATAATCAAATTGTGTAGACTGACCTGCACCTGGCTTAGAAAATCCTAATGTGACATATCCTCCAACAGCAACGTTATCCTCTATAAAATATGCAGCTCTTGGTTGAAGTTTAATATCGTAACCTGCTCCAGTATTTAGTCCAAAGTTACTTGAAAGTAAACTACTTCCTACCATCCAGTTACCTTTTTGAATTTGTGCATTTGCGGTAGTAGCTAAACCTGCGATAGCTAATATTCCTGTAAAAATTAACTTTTTCATATTTATAATTTTAATATTAAGACGGCTGTCCGCAACATAGCTCGGTACATCGAGATGGACGGCTGGGCCGAGCACGAGTGCGGTGGAAACTGCAGGTTCGATCCGGGTCACGTCCACCTGACCGGGACGTCCGGTGAAAAGTCGTCACGACTGGTGATTGATCCGTATTACTGGGGTCAATTGGTTCCGGCGCGGAACATCTTCATCGTCACGTGGTGGGCCCTTCGTGCGGTGTTCGCTCTGGGAATCCTGCAATTCGCGACCCCGGTCATGCGGTTCGCCAACTATGTCGAGACCTGCGTGGAGCGCAAAGGCAGGCTCCGGATAGGTCCATTGGCTTACGCGCTGCTGCTTCTCGCCCTCGGCCCGTTCATCCTCTTCTTCCGAATCGTGGTTCTGCTCGCCGTCGCGGCGGCTGGGCTAACCGTGTTGCTGATTTGCCCACCACTGTGGAAACACGCCCGAGACGCCTTCGCTTGGTGCTCAGACGACGCTTTCGAAAAGGAGGTGATCAGGTCGTGCGGCGAGAAAGTGGCTCGCTCTGGAGGGAAGCGAGTCATGCTGATCGGGCACTCGCAGGGTGGATCAATCCTTACTGAATACGTACTGGCTCAATCGCCTCAATTTAAGAAAAGCGTCTTCCTCATCACAATGGGAAGCGGCCAAGCTCTGCTCGCAACGCTGCGACGCGCGAGAGCCGTAGACAGTTGGGCTATTGTAGCGATCTTCTTCACCGCACTGGCATACGTCATGGCTGCGATCACTTTGATCCTTCCGCCCGCGCTCCAGCTCCTTAGTCTTCTGCAAAGTGGTCTACGCGGGTTCGGGGATTTCGCAGCGGCTATTTGGCTCTGGCCTGTGCTCGATCAACATGCGGTAGTCGCGACGGTCGGACAGCAAAGCTCCGGAACCATTCACGAAGTTCTCGGCAGCATCTCGTCTCCGTCTCCTTCGCTCCCGAGTTGGGCATACCTGGTCCTTCCGTTGCTCAACGCGATGATGGTCGTGGCGGTCAGATACGTGGTTCTTCCACTCGGCAAGGAGATCGCCGCGCGCACTCGCCCAAGCGTGCCAGGAGTCGACGTCGTTTCATCCCGTGACTTGGTCGCATCGGCGCTGAAGGCCCTGGGCTCGAAGAAACGAGTCGTTTTCGTCCGTCAGGCGTCCTCGTTCGTGCTCGACCACGTCATCTATTATCGCAACGGGATTTCCGCTCTGCCCCAAATAGCGGCCGGACTCGACAGGCTTCGTGGGATCGCGACAGCGCGGCTTCAGAAGGAGGCGCTTGCCGACTCCGAACGTGAGCATGCTTTCAGGATGGGTGGTACACGAGTCGCGACCATGTCTTCGACACTTGCGCTGGGATTCCTGATCTCCGCAGGTTTGACATCTGAGGCGCCACTCCAGGGTTCGCTTCTGCTTGGTTCGGTTGCCGTCGGAGTCGTGCTCGCAGAGTCAGGCGCTCTGTGGCGGCTTTCGGAAGACTCAGCCCTCGCTCGAACCGACTACTGGCGGGCCGCCTCCATCCTTCGCAGAAGACGCAGGAGTTACATCATGGCGGTTCTCTCACTCGCCGTCGCTGCGTACTGTTTCGGCATATTGGTGGGCGTTTATGGCGCTACCATTCCGAGTTGGGTGTCGGAGTCCGCTCTGGCTAGCGCCAGAAAAGGGACGGGGCCTCTAGGCCTCGCAACAACGCTTCTCGGCCTGGACGCGTTGCTCTTTCTCCGCGGTTCTCGGCTCGCCCGGCCCCTAGCGCTTGCGGCGTGGGCCGCACTCGCAACCACCAGCTTCGTCTTTGGGGTTTCGTTACGCGACCTGACGCTCATCGTGCTGTTGGCGGTCGGATTCGTGGTGTGTTGGCCGAGGGAGAAACGGGGGCGTAGCGGGACCGGAGTGGATGCTTCGACGGTTACGAAGCGTGTTGAGCCGTCCCTCAACGGCTAGTTTCCTTCCCCCGGTAGATCGCCTGCGACGGGTCGTTATAGGTCAGCGGGGGCCGCAAAGAAGAAGGGTCGTACTGGATAGTAGTCATCTCTACGAGCTCGAAAGGACCGTACTTTCTGGGATATGGGGGCCGTCGGCAACGGTTCACAAAGGTCGGTCGCGGTTTTCGGGCCTAGTGCTGCAAGAACTTGGGCGGCACTGGGGCGCGTTCCGGAGTGGCACGGCCTCGGCCACACGTTGGACGCTGAGCGGCCGTCGCCTTAGGCTCGTAACGACGCTGTCGACGACGGCAGGATGGGGGCTCCGATGTCGACCGCGCGATCACGCCGAAACAAGAAGCGCCGGGCGCAGGCTTCGGCCCGCCGCGCGCGCAATGAAGCCTCTGCGTCCGGCGCCGCGCAGGTGAGCCCCGGTCGCCGCAAAGCCGGTGAGCGGGTGTTCCGGTTCGGTGACGACTTCATCAAGCGCACGACGATCATCCTCCTGATCTCGATCCCGGTGCTCCTCGTGGTCGGCTTTCTGGTCTCCTTCATTACCTGGAACATCGCCGACCAGGCGGGTGAGGATGCCGGTGCCGCGATCGGGCCCGCGATCGGCGCGTGGATCATGGTCGCGTCGGTGCTCCTCCCTCTTGCCATCGCGGCGGCGCTCGGCGGTGAAGCAATCGTGCGCGGTGGCTTCGCGGTCGGTCTGACACTTGTCGCCGGCATCGGGATCTTCGCGATCGCGCCGACCTTCGATCAGGCCTGGTTGCAGCCATGGGGCATCGGCCTCATAGCGCTTGGCGTGGTGCTGTTCTTTGTGATCGGCGCGATCCGGAAGGTGCCGATGTGGCTCGGCTACGGCTACCTCGGGTCTCCCAAAGCCATCGAGGTGTCCGCCGGTACCCTTCCCGGCGAGTCGAGCCCTGGAGTCCTCGACCCTAAGAGCGAGAACCGCCACCGCCGCGACCGCTCGTAGAGCGGTCAGTCCTGAGGTGGCCGACGAAGTCGCTTGACGTCGGTGCGGCGCTTCTTCGCATCCAGACGCCGTTCCTTGGCGCCGCGGGTGGGCCTCGTCGGTCGTCGCGGCGCAGCTGGCGGCAGGAGGGCGTCGCCCACGAGTTCAGCAAGCCGAGCGCGCGCAGCCTCCCTGTTGCGCAATTGCGCGCGGTGTTCGGATGCGGCGATCGTCAGCGTTCCGTCGACCAGGCGACCGCTCAGGCGCTCGAGGAGTCGCTCCCGCTGCAACGGCGACAGAACGGCTGAACCCGCCACATCCCACACGAGCTCCGCTCGCGAGTCGGCGGTGTTCACACCCTGACCGCCAGGACCGGATGACCGCGAAAACCGCCACGACAGCTCAGACTCCGGGATCGTGAGTCGGGAGTCGACCCGAAGGCCGGGACGGTGAGCGGCGGGCATGAGTCCATCATCCTAGGTCTACCATCCATCCCATGAACACCACGGTGCGAGGTGCTCGCGTGGCCGGCGTCTCGCTCGACTGCGAAGACCATCGCGAGCTCGCCGCCTTCTACGCTCGGCTTCTCGATGGGCACATCGACTGGGTCACCGAGACGGCTGCGGGCGTCTCAGTCGCGTCCTACAACCTCATCGCGCAGCGGGTGTCGCCCTACACCCGGCCGGTCTGGCCGGGAATGTCGATCGTCCATCTCGATCTGACGTGCGAGCCAGCCGACCTACCGGCCTTCCGCGCGCACGCCGAGAAGTGCGGCGCAGAGTTAGCGGCATACCAACCTGACGAGCGATGGGTCGTCATGCTCGACCCTGCCGGGCACCCTTTCTGCCTGACACCGTTCGCAAACTAATACAGGCCGTGACGGCAGCTGAGGCCGCAGCGATCGGGTCGGCGCGACGGTCAGTCGCAGACGTCGATCACGATGTTCCGCGTCGTCGACAGCATGTCCACGATGGTGCGCGCGCCGGTCGAGGTGACGCCGACTTGGAAGACGAGATACCGGCCGCTCGACGGGCCGACCGCATAGGTCGTCAAGCCGGCCGAATCGTCGTACTTGGACACCGTCTTCTGGATGCTCGGGTACGCCGCGAGGAGGGCAGCCTCTGTCGATCCGATCCGGATACCGGCAGGGGTCGACGGTGACGTTGGAACCACTGACTCCTGCGGCTTGAGGATACGGAAGCTGGCGTACGTCAACTTCGGGTCCGGAAGGGCGGTGCCACGCGCATCGTCTTGCATGAGAGTGACGGTCAGGTCGGTGCCGGCCGGATCTGGCTTGGTCCAGTAGCCGGGTGGGCAGTCGAAGGTGTCTTCGACGGGAACCAGCCCGGCGGCGGTTGCGAGCGCCGACGGTGACTGGCCGACCTGGATACCGCCGACCTCATCGAACGACAGGATCCAGGTGCTCGGGTCGGCCGGGTTCTGCGTCGGCGTAGGGCTAGGCTTCGGTGTCGGCGTAGCGCTCGGTTTCGGCGTGTGCGTGGTCGGTGCCGCGGCTGTGGTCGGCGCGACCGTCGCGCATCCCCCAAGCGCCAGTACGACCGCGATAGAAAGCACGGTCGTGAGTGCGCGTGATGTCAAGATTCCCCCATGTGGTCGTCCACCCAATAATGTCCGATGGCTGGATACGGAAGGGTAACAATCGAGGGGCGAGGCCTGTACCGCGAACTTCGTGACCGTTTCGTGATCCACGTGCGGGCATCCGTCGACCGACCCATTGACCGCCGCATCGTGGGCTAGCATTTCGGAATGGCCAACCCCGCACCCATCGACGACATCTCGATCGGTGGTGAGGTCATCCGTCTCGGGCAGTTCCTCAAGTTCGCCGGGCTCCTCGACTCGGGCGGCAACGTGAAAGAGGCCATCATCGACGGCTACGTGAGCGTCAACGGCGAAGTCGATCGCCGCCGCGGACGCCAGCTGCAATTCGGCGACATCGTCTCCTTCGAGGGACGCAGAGTTCGCGTCTGCCCGTGAGGTGACCGTGAATGCGAATGAGGAAGACGGCGCATCCGTCGTCGCCGTGAGCAGGGATGCGGCCCATCACTTCAGCAAGCCGGTGGTCGACGAAATCGTCCTCATCGAAGGGTGGGGAGCCGACGGGGACGCGCACGCTGGGACGACCGTGCAGCACCGATCGCGCGTCGCCCGGGATCCATCGCAGCCGAATCTGCGGCAGGTGCACCTGATGCACGCCGAGCTGTTCGACGAGGTCGCCGATGCGGGTTTCGAGGTCGCACCGGGTCAGATGGGGGAGAACGTGACGACCCGCGGCATCGATCTTCTCGGCTTGCCGACGGACACTCTGCTGTATCTCGGAGCGGACGCGTGCGTGCGTGTCACGGGCTTGCGGAACCCGTGCACGCAGATCAACAGCTTCGAGCCGGGATTGCTTCGCGAAGTGCTCGGTCGGGCCGAGGACGGATCGATAGAGCGGAAGGGAGGTGTCATGGCCGTCGTTGTCGCTGGAGGGATCGTGCGCCGAGGGGACCGCATCCGGGTCGAGGTGCCATCGGGTGAGCACATTCCCCTCAGCCCGGTTTAGCAGCGGTACCCGGCACCCAGCACCCGGCACCCGGCACCCGACCCACTCGCGTACGGTTGAGGGTGACGCGGAGGATGCGCGCGCGACGGGCCGCGAACTCCGCGGACCCAGGACGCATGAAGGGCACACATGAACATCACCCTGCTCGTGCGGTTTGTCGCCGTGGCCGAGGAGTTGCACTTTCCTCGCGCGGCCATCGCGCTCAACATCCCTCTCGCTTCTCTCTACTCGTCGATCTCGAAGCTGGAAGACGAAGTGGGCTCTCCACTCTTCACCCGGGGCGCCACGGGAACCCAGCTGACACCGGCCGGAATCCTCTTTCTCGAGACGGCGCGGGAAGAGATCGCCGCGGCTCCTGCTCCGGTCAAAACTCCTGTCGTTCCGGCCGGCGGCAAGGCAAAAGCCTCGAAGGGCAAGGGGCGTGCCCCGGTCGTGAAGGGCCAGCCGAAACCGTTCAAGAAGCGCCAAGGCCGTTAGCACGCAGACGCATCACTCGTGCTCCGGCAGGAGCGGCGTCGACCATCCAGGATCGCGTCCGAGCTGCGCCGCACGAGCGACGGATGCTGCGCCGAAGCGATCGCGCACCGCATCCAGAACCGTGTCGAGGCGTGCGCCGTCGTCCCAATCGATCGGCAGTTCGGGCTGGAAGGTGTCGGACCGACCCAGCTGCGACAGCGAGATGCCGATGAGGGTGATGCCGCGCTCCGTGATGTCCGGGTCAGCGGCGGCGAGAAGGGTACGGGCGACGGCGAGGATCACGGATGTGCGGTCTGACGGAAAGCCGAGCGTGCGCGACCGGGTCGCCTTGGCGAAGTCGCCGAAACGGAGCCGCAGCACGATCGTGCGGCAGGTGCGGTCGCCGTCGCGGAGTCGGCGGGCGAGCCGATCCACGATCTGGGTGAGGATGAGGTCCAGTTCCTCAGCCGTGCGCGGGCGGCTTCCGAGTGCACGCTGGGATCCGATCGACCCACGGCGCTTCGTGGCGTCGACCGGGCGCGGGTCGCGCAGCCGGGCCAGCGCGTGCAGGTGTGCACCGGTCGCCTTGCCGAGCAGCTTCTCGGCCGTGGACTCCTCGAGCTCGGCCAGCTGGCCGACATACCGGATTCCGAGCCGGTGCAGCTTCTCCGCGGTCACAGCGCCGACGCCCCAGAGCCGTTCCACCGGGAGGGGGAGTAAGAACTCCTGCTCCCGATCGGGTTCGACCAGGAGCAGCCCGTCGGGTTTGCTGACCGCGCTGGCGACCTTGGCCAGAAACTTGGTGCGCGCGATTCCGACCGAGATGGCGAGACCGACCTCCGAACGCACCCGCTCGCGCAAACGCGTCGCGATCTGCTCGGGAGTGCCCGCGATGCGCCGCAGACCGCCGACTTCCAGAAACGCCTCGTCGATCGACAGGCCATCCACGAGCGGGGTCGTATCGCGGAAGATCGCGAACACGTCCTTGCTCGCCGTGGAGTACGCATCCATTCGCGGCGGCACGATCACGGCATCGGGGCACAGGTCACGCGCCTGCCGCCCGCCCATCGCGGTGCGCACGCCTCGCGCTTTCGCCTCATAGCTCGCCGCCAGCACGACCCCACCGCCGACGATGACCGGCCGACCGCGGAGCGCGGGCGCGTCACGCTGCTCGACCGAGGCGTAGAACGCGTCGAGGTCGGCGTGCAGCACGGTCGCCTCGCCCCGCATCCCGCCTCCGATCGATCGCGTGTCGAGAGAAGGTTCGCACGGACCGCGGACACCGCCGATCGCCTACAAGCGGTCAACTACTGGCGGTCCTCCTGCACTGGCGTCACACCGATGGCACTCTGGATACTGTGGATCGTCGATCCCAGGATGCCCGACGTGAGCAGTCCGGGACCGAGCGGACCCGCAGGGTCCTCACCGAGTGGCGGCAGTTGCCGAAGCGCGGCCTTCACGGGAGCCGTCATGTGTTCGAGCTGCCAGGCGATTTCGTCGGCGACGGCCGCGGATGAGTCGGTGGCGGCCAGCCCGACCGCCTTCGCGGCGTAGGCGGCAGCGCCGAGAGCGTGGGCGCCCATGTGGGCGACACCGGCCGCTTGCGCCGCAGCTCGGGCGGCGGCTGCGGCGGCGGGTGACGTCACGGAGTGCGCCGCTCGTCCGGCCACGAGACGCCGACCGATCTCACCCGCGACATCGAGCTCGCCGCGAGAGAACGCACGAGCGCGAGCGATGGCATCCCGTGGTCGGTCGTCGGTCGGAGCCTCCGTCTCGAACACGGCCAGCACCCGCTCGGCGCAGTCCGCTGCCCATGCCGCGACGAGGCGGCGATCGCTTTCGCTCAGTGCCTGAGGGGATGGCATGTCAGCATCCTCGCATGTCGTGCGTCAGGGTGGGCCTAACGCCGAGACCACCCTCGCTCGTCACTCCCCACCCGAATCACGACGGATGACCTCATCCACCCCCAGTGCGGTGAGGCGTTTCGGGTCGGCCAGCACGTCGAGCCCGACGATCTGCTCTCCGACGACCGTGAACGCCATGATCGAGACGACCCGCCCGCCCATCACGGCCGCAACTCCAGGCCGACCGTCGATCAGGATCGGTGTCGAGTGAGCGGCCAGTCGGCCCGAGAGCACCGCCTGGTCGGCGATGGATCGCGCACCCTCGACGACCTGCGTCTTCGCGCCGAAGTCTGCGCGAAGAACCGCGCCGTCGTCGAGAAGAGAAAGAAGCGCCCCAATGTTCCCGTCGCGTGCGGCGGCCAGCCACGCCTCGACGATGTGACGGCCTCGCTCGCGATTCGGGCGTGCGGGTTCATCAGCGCCTCGCACGCGGCGACGCGCCCGCGATGCGAGCTGCCGCACCGCATCCGGGGACCGCCGGAGCACCGTCGCGATCTCGTCGAACGGCCGGCCGAAGACGTCGTGCATCACGAACGCCACCCGCTCCGACGGGCTGAGCGTTTCCATCAGCACGAGCAGAGCGACGCTCACCTGATCGCTCTGGGCCACGATCTCGGCGGGATCCGGCTCGATCGCGATGGGCTCGTCCCGCCACGGCTCGACCTGCCACGAGTGCTCGCGGGTGCGGCGGGGCGCGCGCAGCAGATCGAGGCACACACGCGATACGACCGTGGTGAGCCACGCATCCAGGTTGTCGATGCCGTCGGCCCCCGTGCGCTCGAGTCGCAACCACGTCTCCTGCACGGCGTCATCGGCGTCGGTCGCCGAGCCGAGTATCGGTACGGCGATGGCACGCAGCCGTGGTCGTTCGGTCTCGAATCGCCGGGCAAGGATTCTCCGGTCGGTCATGTCACATCTCCTCGGTTTCGATCGTCGGTGTGATGACGAGGTAGCACCTTCGTCTGTGACATGGAAGGACGACGACATGAAAGGACGACGCCCATGAACTCACCCTTGCTCGTGACCGGAGGAACCGGAACCATCGGCAGGCGTGTCGTACCGATTCTGCGTGAAGCGGGACGCCAGGTTCGAGTACTGTCCCGCCACCCCGGTGCGAACGAGCCTGGCGTCCAGCACGTCGACGGTGACACGGTCACCGGGCGCGGCCTCTCCGAGGCGCTCGACGGAGTGGACGTCGTGCTTCACCTCGCCGGCGGCGCGAAAGGCGATGACATCGCAGCCCGAAAGCTGTCGGCGGCGGCGAAGGATACCGGTGCGCGGCACCTCATTCTCATCTCGGTGATCGGAGCGGACCGGATGCCGATCGGCTACTTTCGCGCGAAGGCGGAGGCCGAGCGTGCGATCGCCGAATCGGGAGTGCCGTGGACGGTGCTCCGGGTCGCCCAGCTGCACGAGTTCGTGCTCCCGGTCGTTCGCGTCATGGCCAAGCTTCCACTGCTGCCGACGCCCAGCGGACTGCGATTCGAGCCGGTACACGTCGACGAGGTCGCGGTGCGTCTCGCGCAACTTGCGCTCGGCGACCCGTCCGGACGGGTGGCCGACCTCGCTGGACCCGAGGTGCTCACGATCCGGGAGCTGGCCGACGACTACGTGGATGCGAGCGGTGGGCGACACCCGCGCGGCCTACCCGTGCGTATCCCGGGAGCCGTCGGTCGCGCCTACCGTGCCGGTGAGAACCTTGCGGCAACCAACGCACAGCGCGGTGAGCGTACCTGGCGCGAGTTTCTGCAGCGCCAGGCCGTTCGCGTGGAGTCGCCGAGAAGCGGGGTCGACGGATGAGGACGTGACCGCCTAGGCGCCCGTGACCGCCCTACGCGCCCCCGGCCTCCGCATCCCACTCCCGCACCACATCCGCCGTTCGCGCAGAAACCCGGTAGGCGTCGATGTGCGCGATCACGTCGCGTGTCCAGGCGTTGAAGCTGCGGATGATCGCGGTGCGGGATGTGGGATCGCTGGCGGGCGCATCCAGGGAGCCGTTCTTCGCCCGGTTGAGCTTGGCGATCGTGAACAGCTCGCCGCCTTTCGTGGCCTCGCGGCCGAGCCACTCCTTGAGCCAGGGCTCGTCGTCGCTGAGGGTGGCGATGTCGTCGCGGAGGGCCGCGAACTGGCGTGCGATCTTGTCGCCGCCGATCAGGTCGGACTCGGTCAAGACCATCCCGTCCACAGTGTTTCTGGTCGCTCTCAACGCATCGTCGCTCATCCACCAAGCGTAGCGGGCGGGCAGCCCCGGCACCGCGACAAAAACCGGGCCGAGCCCGCGAGCCTCAGTCGGTGCCGAGGTCGAACGCGGCCGCCTCGTTTGCGGCGTCGGTGGCGGCTTCGAGTGCGGACTCGATGTCGCCGGCCGAGATGCGTGCCGCTTCACCCTGTTCGAGGTCTCCCACGAGCTGAGCGGTCGCACCGCCGACGATGCCGGCACGAGCGTACTGCTCGAGACGGGTGCGGGTGTCGGCGATGTCGAGGTTGCGCATGGTGAGCTGACCGATGCGGTCGAGGGGACCGAACGCGGCGTCGCCGACACGCTCCATCGAGAGCTTCTCGGCCTGGTAGCTGAGTGCGGGCCCGCGGGTGTCGAGAATCGTGTAGTCGTCGCCGCGGCGCAGCCGCAGGGTCACCTCACCCGTGACGGCGGAGCCGACCCAGCGCTGGATGGACTCGCGCAGCATGAGCGACTGCGGGTCGAGCCAGCGGCCTTCGTACATGAGGCGTCCGAGACGGCGGCCTTCGAGGTGGTAGTTCGCTACGGTGTCCTCGTTGTGGATGGCGTTGAGGAGCCGCTCGTAGGCGATGTGCAGCAGCGCCATCCCGGGAGCCTCGTAGATGCCGCGCGACTTGGCTTCGATGATCCGGTTCTCGATCTGGTCGCTCATCCCGAGACCGTGGCGTCCGCCGATGGCGTTCGCCTCCAGAACGAGCTCGACCGGGTCGGAGTATTCGACGCCGTTGAGGGCGACGGGACGACCGGCCTCGAACGTGACGGTGACGTCTTCGCGCTCGATCTCGACCTCATCGCGCCAGAACGGCACGCCCATGATCGGCTCGACGATCTCGATGCCGGCGTCGAGCTGCTCGAGTAGCTTCGCCTCGTGGGTGGCGCCCCAGATGTTCGCGTCGGTGGAGTACGCCTTCTCGGCGGATGCGCGATACGGGAAGCCGCGCTCGACGAGCCACTCGCTCATCTCGGCCCGGCCGCCCAGCTGGGTGACGAACGCCTCGTCGAGCCACGGCTTGTAGATGCGCAGGCGCGGGTTGGCGAGAAGGCCATAACGGTAGAACCGCTCGATGTCGTTGCCCTTGTAGGTGGAGCCGTCGCCCCAGATCTCGACGTCGTCCTCTTTCATGGCGCGCACGAGCAGCGTGCCGGTGACGGCACGACCGAGCGGCGTCGTGTTGAAGTAGGTCTTGCCCCCCGATCGAATGTGGAACGCGCCGCACGCGAGTGCGACCAGCCCCTCCTCGACGAGTGCGGCACGGCAGTCGACGAGTCGCGCGATCTCGGCGCCGTACTCCTGCGCGCGGCCCGGAACCGCATCCACATCGGGTTCGTCCGGTTGTCCGAGGTCGGCCGTGTACGTGCACGGGACGGCGCCGTTCTCGCGCATCCAGGCGACGGCGACGGAGGTATCGAGACCTCCGGAGAAGGCGATTCCGACGCGTTCGCCAACGGGAAGACTTGTGAGCACTTTGGACATGAGACAAGCGTATTCAGTCGAGCGGCCTCTGAATGACCAAATCGGGCGGCGGGATGCGCGGAATATGCAGGCGACACCGCTCAGTGGCCGCGCCCGGACTACTCGCTGAGCGCCTGGTGGGACGCCGCGAACGAGATCGAATCGGCCGTGACCCCGACGAGACCGAGATTGACCTTGAGCAGTTGAGGGGGAAGCCCGTCGCGCGGGGGAGGGGTGGCGGCGCCGAGGGTCAGCGGAGTGCCGTCGGGAAGTGTGGCGGTGGCGGAATCCACGTAGACCTGCACATGACCCCGCAGCTCCATGCGGTCGGCGGTCGTGAGCAGCACCGGACCCGTCGCCTTCCGGACGGTCAGCGTGAAGTCGTCGATGGTGATCCGGTCGGCGACGAGCTTGAGCACGGGGGTCTTGCTTCCGTCGGCGAGCGGGACCTGCACGACGCTGATGGAGGTGAGTCCGGAGAACGAGATCGAGGAGCCGCCGAGCTGGGCGGGAGGCTGCGTGAACACCGGCGCGCCCGCATCCGGCGTCGCCACCGGCGGTGTGGGCGCGGTGGTGGGTGCACCGGTCGCAGGAGTGCCGGGAGTTCCGGGCTTTCCGGGTGTCGGGAGCGGAACGCCGGGGATGCCCGGAGCGGCGGGGTCGGTGTGGCCCGGCGACGGGCTCGGGGACGGTGAGCCGCACTGCATCAGGATGGGGATGCACAGACCCGCGGGTGCGGCGGCTTGCGTGGGCATCGGCGCCGCGCCCAGGGTGCTCAGGGCCAGCACGAGGGCGAGCGCCAGCGCTCCGCGGCCCGATCGCGGAGTCAGGACTGCTCCTGCGGTAGGGCGGCCGCGCCCGTGGTGGACCCGCCCACCTCGGCCGTGGATGCAGTGGCTTTCGGCACCCACGAGACGGCGAGCACACCGCCGACCGACCCCAGCAGCATTCCGATGAAGAACCCGCCGAGATTGACGCCCACGAGCGAGTACACGGCTACGGCCAGCGCGATCACTCCATAGAAGATGCGGTGCGCCGGCATCGCGATGATCAGCACTCCGAGGAGCACCAGGACGATCGGGATGATCGTGGCCTGCAGTCCTTCGATGCCGAGCTGCACATGGATCTTGCCGATGTCGAGCTGGCCGGAGAAGAACATCTCGATTCCGGCGAGCACGATGAGCACACCGCCGAGAAACGGACGGCGCCGGCGCCACTCACCGAACCGGCTGTCGTGCGCGCGTGATGCGCGATCGCGGGATGCGGCGCGCATGGCTTAGAAGCAGCCTTTGGAACCGTCGGTCAGCTGCACGTGCATCCCGGTGAGGGTGAACACGGATGCCTGAGTGCTCCACGCTGTCTGCTGGAGGTTCTTGATGTTCACGGTGTCCGCATCCTGAGCGAAGTCCCCGGCCGTGCCCTTGTGCGTCGTGTTGACCGTGGAGGCGTCGACGCCGATGCGGATGTTGCCGAAGTCGGCGTCACCCTTGAGGTCGGTCATGCCGAGCTGGAGGTCGGTGGCTGCAGCCGGGTGGCCGCCCCCTCCGGCGGTGATGAGCATCCCGACCTTGCCGAGCGGAGTGTCGGTGACGACCGACTGGCAGAGATCGGAGAGCTTCGCGGATGCGATGTTCGCGATGGCCACCTGATGGTCGACGCCTGCGGTGTCGGGCGCGACGCCCGCGTACTGCGAGAACCCGGTGCCCTCCAGTTGCGATGCGCTGATCTGGAACTGACTGCCGGAAACGGCGAACGAGACGGGTACCGCGCCGTTGGCGACACCGGCCATGAGCAGAGTCGACACGGCCGCGACGGGCACGGCGGCGAGCAGCACTCGTCCGGTGCGGCTCCCGGTGATGCGTGAGAACTTCACAGATCCTCCTCGATCCATCGTTCCAGCGAATGGGAGGCGAGGCCCCCGACCGGGTGACACGTCTTTCTCCCACAAG
>Ga0256911_1000238_pt1 | contig 18332 bp, 12 predicted proteins | sample MC6MC0764MT_FD_190197 | JGI IMG/M metagenome (GOLD analysis project Ga0256911, IMG submission 190197) | Metatranscriptome of enriched soil aggregate microbial communities from Iowa State University, Ames, United States - MC6-MC0764-MT... | ecosystem: Environmental > Terrestrial > Soil >...
CTCGGTCTCCCCTGCCCAGCCGACGTTCCCCCTCGAGTTCGGTCTCGACACCTTCGGTGACGTGACGAAAGCCGCCGAGGAGCGTCCCCTCTCGCACGCGCAGACGATCCGCAACATCGTCGAACACGGCGTCGCTGCGGAACAGGCCGGTGTCGACTTCTTCGGCATCGGCGAGCACCACACCGACGACATGCCGCTGTCCGCGTCCGACACCGTGCTCGCGGCGATCGCTGCGCGTACCGAGCGCATCCGTCTCGGCTCCGCCGTCACCGTGCTGAGCTCGGACGATCCCGTACGCGTCTTCCAGCGCTACTCCACGCTGAACGCCATCTCCGACGGGCGTGCCGAGGTCATTCTCGGACGCGGCTCCAGCATCGATTCGTTCCCGCTGTTCGGCTTCGATCTCGCGGATTACCAGGACCTCTTCGAGGAGAAGACGAACCTGTTCGCGAATCTCCTTCAGGGCGGTCCCGTGACGTGGACAGGGCGCACGCGCAGCGCTCTCACCGATCAGGATGTGGTTCCGCACCTCGAGACGCCGCTGCCGACGTGGATCGGCGTCGGTGGAAGTCCGGAGTCGGTCATCCGCGCAGCGCGTTACGGCTTCTCCCTGATGCTCGCGGTGATCGGCGGCCCGGCAGCACGTTTTGCGCCATACTCGCAGCTGTTCCACCAGGCACTCGAGCAGTTCGGTCACACGGCCAAGCCGATCGGACTCCATTCGCCCGGACACGTGGCTGCGACGGATGAGCAGGCGCGGGACGAGTTCTGGCCGCCCTATCTCGAGGTGCTCCGCCGTGTGAGCAAGACCCGCGGGTTCGCGGTTCCCACCGAGGCGTCGTTCCTCCACGAGATCGGGCCCGGAGGATCCCTCTTCGTGGGCTCTCCGGAGACGGTGGCCACCAAGATCGCCGCCAATATGACTACGGTCGGCGCGAATCGTTTCGACCTGAAGTATGCGATGGGCGGGCTCTCGGACGACGCGCTGCTGACGAACATCCGTCTCTACGGCACCGAGGTCGTGCCTCGCGTGCGGGAGCTGTTGAGCGAGCGTTCGGAAGCGGTGGCACCCGCGGCCTGACCCACGCGTCGAGCACGGTCTCAGGCGTCGAGCACGGTCTCGGCCGTCGGTTGGGAGACGCAGAGCAAGACGTTCGACCCTTCCGGTCGCTCCAGCGGTTCGGGCGAGTACGAGACCTCGCCGCTCAGGAGGCCGGTGATGCACGTGTGGCATACGCCCGTACGGCACGACCAGCGGGTCGACACATCGCACGCCTCCGCCAGTTCGAGCAGCGACTCGTACCGGTCCGACCAGTTCACGGTGAGCCCGCTTCGGGCGAACGTGACGGCCGGTCCGGTTCCCGCAGCACCGGCCGGCGGATGCGGTGCAGCCGACGACGTCTGCACCACTCCCGGGTTCATCGACGCCAAAGCGGAGAACAGCTCGGCGTGGATGTGCGCGGGGGCGATGCCGATGTCCCCCAGCACTGCCGTCATCCCTTGGATGAAGCCCGTCGGCCCGCAGACGTAGGCGCTGGTCGCCGCCGAGAACCCGAGCGACCGGAGGGCGTCGGAGTCGAGCCGTCCGAACATCGTGCCGGGTGCCGGACCATCGACCGGCGGCGTCTCCCGGGTGAGCCAGATGTACGAGCGCGCGTTGGGAAGCCGGCCGAGCAGCCCGTCCACTTCAGTGGCGAGCCCGTAGTCGGCACGGGTTCTCGCTACGTGCAGCCACCAGACCTGTCGCTGCGGATGCGCTGACGCGATAGAAGCGAGCATCGCCAGTACCGGGGTGATGCCGATTCCGGCCGACAGGAGGAGCACCGGTTCGTCGGTCTCGTCGAGCACGAACTCGCCGCGCGGCGCCGCCACATCGACGACGGTGCCTTCGGTGACTCTGTCGTGGATGTATCCGCTGACCGTCCCGTGCTCCTCGCGTTTCACGCTGATGCGGTAGGTGGCGGCATCCGGACGGCCGGAGATCGAATAGCTTCGCACCGCGTTCGTGCCGTCGACCGGCAACCTCAGCGTCACGTACTGTCCCGGTTTCGCTGCGGGAAGTGCGTCGCCGGTCGGGTCGGTGAGGTAGACGGAGAGCACAGACGGCGACACCCGCTCGGTCTTGGTGACCGTGAACGGCCGGAACCCCTGCCAATCCGGTTCGCGTCCGACGACGAGATTCGCGTCGATGGTGTCGCCCGCATCCACTGCAGCGAGCATCTCGGTGAACGACTGCTGCCAGCCCGGACTGAGTGCCGGCACGTCGACAGCCAGCCGCAGCAGGTCGTGGGATCGATCGGAAAGGTAGAGCAGTCCGTCGATTGCGGCCACGGTGAGCCGGTGGCGACCCGTGCTCACCTTGACGATCGCATCGCCGGCCTTCACCTCACCTTCGGTGATCACGCGGAAGTAGAACCCTGGCCGCCGATGGCCGACGAGAAGGGATGCCATCTCCGGCACGCCCAGACGGATGCCGACGCGATAGCAGGTGACACGCGGCTGGGTCACTTCGAAGAGCGCGTCGCCGATCCGGTAGCGGTCGCCGATGCACACCTCGTCGTCGGGCAATCCTGTGATCGTGAAGTTCTCGCCGAAGTTGCCGGGCACGAGGTCGTCCCGCTTGAAGTGGTCGGCCCAGTGCTCGTACGACTCCCGCTGATACACCATCACGGCGCGGTTCTCTCCACCGTGGCCGCCCAGGTCGCCCTGACCATCGCCGTCGATGTTCAGGCGGCGAGCGAATCGCGGACCGTCGACCGGATATTTGTAGATGCCGGTGTGAACGGTCTTGCCGTTCCACGAGATGTCTTTCGGCAGCCCGACATTGAGCGACACCAGGGTGCCGACAGCGCTACCGACCGCGTCTTCGTCCGTCATGGAACAGCCTCCGGGATGAAGTATCCCGCTTACCCTCCGGAAACGCTACGGCTGTCTAGTGGGACCAGGTGCCGCAGTCGAGGGCGCCGGTGCTGACGGCTGTCGGTGTGACGGCCGGGGTGACCTTGGCCGTCAGTTCGCGCTGATCCTTGTGTCCGGAGACGAGGTCGAAGGTCACGGTCTGGGTCTCCCCCGGCATGATGGAGACGATCCCCTGTGAGACGACGAACTCGCCGTCCGTTCCGGTGAGCGGCGCATCCCGGTTGTTGCTGACGGTCACACTAGCGACCTTGTAGCCGGGTGGGGCGTACGTGGAGACGCGGAGCTTGATGTGACTGTCCGCCGGCGACACGTAGTGCGGAAGCTCCACTCCGACCGGCGCAGTGTTCATCAGCGTCACGGTCACTCGCACGTCCGAGTTGCCCCCGGGCGTGCACACGGCCTGGCTGAGTGCGACCGTCTGTTTGAGGTAGACGGCGAGCTTCGACGGGGTCACGTCTCGGAAGTAGACGCCGAGCGCATCCGTCTTCGCGGAGCTGTTGGGTGGCGCACCGTAGAAGGCCGAGTTGCGGATCGCTTTCTGCTCGGCGGCGTTCTGACTCCAGATCAGGATGCGGTGCTGGCTGGATGCGGTGCTGACGAACGACGCGAGCTTCTTCGGATCCAGGTTTCCGGAGAGCAGGGTGCCGAACACGGCACCGGACAGCGCCTGGTTGATCTGGTCGACCTGTTCGGCCGAGTAGCGCTGGTAGAGCCCGATGAGCAGGGTTTGGGCCGCATTGGCGCTGGTCAGTTGAGTGCCGTCGGGCAGAGGAACCGGTCCGGTGACCGCGAGCAACTGGCCGAGCGCGACCGTGTCGACCGCGATCATCCCGTCGATGTCGACCCCTTTCGCCTGCTTCCACATTGCTTTCGCGATGTCGAAGGAGAGCGAGAATCGCGGCGTCTCGGTGAGGTTCTGCACGAAGCGTCCGAGACTCGTGGGATAGAGGGCCGCGGCGTCTTGCGGGATGGGGATGACCGGTTCGTCGAACATCGGGAACTCGGCGGGAGCCGCCGACGACTGCTGGGTGAGCGAGACCGCACCGTTCTCGACATGGATGATGGCCATCGACCCGATGGTCCCGCCCGCGGGCATGAGCTCGCCGTTGTTCTGGAACACCACGAGATAGTTGCGTGGACCGTTCGCTCCGAGCATCCCCGGAACGATCGACAGCAGAGACCCCGTCTCCTTCAACTGGGCCGACACCGGCTTCAGCAGCGATACCAGCTGCGTCTTCGCAGACGCGATCTGGGAGAAGGTGCCTCGCGTGTCGAGGCGGTCGAGCTGTGTGAGCGCCGTGTCGACGGACGCGGAGGCCTTCGCCACAGGCTGTTTCAGTGACGTGAGTGCGCCCACATCGATGCGCCCGTTCTTTGGCTTCAGCGATTCGAGGGTGAGCGAACCGCTGATGTCGACGAGCGGCTTGATCGCACCGGTGACCACCTCATCCGTCTGCGCCGCGACGGTTCGCGTGACCGTGAGGTTCTGGCCGATCCCCGGGATGAACTCTGCGGCCCGCCACACCGGATCGCTCGTCAGGCTGCGCGCCTTCTGCACCCGGGGTTCCAGCTGCGCGTACGTCGCCTTCGCGCCGGCGGAGTCCTGCGCGAGCACCTCGGTCTTCAGCTTGGTGACGAGCGGCATCGCACCTTCGAGCTGCTGCTTGGCCTGAAGCCCCCGCAGCCCGACCCAGGCGACGACCGCGACGGCGACCAGGATGACCACAACGATGAGCCACAGCCACCAGCGTGCATACCAGCGTTTGCGCCGCTTCGCCGTCGTTCGACGCGAGCGACGCGTTTCGGTTTCGGCAGACACGCGCCCATTCAAACAGACTCCACCTGTATGTCAGCATTCCGGCGACGCACGGAGCTAGACGTGTCCCGCTCTTCTGGTTGGATGGGGAGAGTGGCCGGGCGGCCGTCGGTGCGCCTGAGTCCGACAGGATTGAGGGGAAGATGCAGCCAGCTGCACGCAAAGCGGTCATCGTCGGTCAGGGGTACGTCGGGCTTCCCGTCGCGATGCGTGCAGTCGAGGTGGGGTACGACGTGGTGGGCATCGACCTCGACGCCCCGCGAATCGACAGCCTGCGAGCCGGGACGTCTTATGTTGACGACATCTCCGCCGAGACGCTGGCGTCGTCGCTCGGTTCTGGCCGCTACCTCCCGACGACTGATTATGCGGATACTGAAGGCTTCGACGTGGCTGTGATCACGGTGCCGACCCCGCTGCGGGAGAGCCTGCCCGACCTGACCTTCATCGAGCGGTCGTCCGAGTCGCTGTCCACCCGGCTCAAGCGCGGCGCGACGGTGATTCTGGAGTCGACCACCTATCCCGGCACGACCGAGGAGTTGGTGGTGCCGATTCTGGAGAAGGGGTCCGGCCTCACTGCGGGGGTCGACTTCTTCGTCGGCTACAGTCCCGAGCGCATCGATCCGGGCAACAAGACCTGGGGCTTCGTGAACACGCCCAAGGTCGTCTCCGGGATCAACAGCGATTCGCTCGCTCACGTGCAGGGCTTCTACGACGACCTCGTCGACCGAACGGTTCCGGTGAGCACCCCCAAAGAGGCGGAACTGACGAAGCTGCTCGAGAACACTTTCCGGCACGTGAACATCGCGCTCGTCAACGAGCTGGCGATCTTCGCCCACCAGCTGGGCGTCAACGTGTGGGAGTCCATCGAGGCCGCGAGCACCAAGCCGTTCGGCTACATGAAGTTCACTCCCGGTCCCGGTGTGGGCGGACACTGTCTTCCCGTCGACCCCAGCTACCTGTCGTGGCAGGTGCGACGCAAACTCGGCCAGAACTTCCGTTTCGTCGAGCTCGCGAACGACGTCAACGACCACATGCCCGACTATGTCGTGCAGCGACTCATGGCCATACTCAACGACTCGGGGAGGGCTCTTCGAGGGTCGACCGTGCTCGTGGTTGGCCTCGCCTACAAAAACAACACCGGTGATATCCGAGAATCACCTTCCCTTCGTTTGATCGAGTTACTACTCGAATACGGGGCGAACGTGGTCGCGCTGGACGATCACGTCGAAGCGAATAGATGGCCAAACCGAGTTGGCAAGGCAAATTTGACGGCTGACGTTGTCGATAATGTCGACGTGGCGGTGTTGATGACCGGACACGACGACATGAATCTCAGCACGTTGACCGCGACCGACACACCCGTACTCGACACGAGGAACTCGCTGTCGGGTGCGAACGTGATACCTCTGTGACAGGCGCGGACCATTGATGAGTAGCCACCGACGCGTTGGCATCGCTGTCAAGACGACCGAAGGCGGCCGCTGGATCGTTCCTCAGATCCGCGAGGCTCGAGCTCGGGGACTTCATGTCGTAGTTCTCCTTCCACCAGGAGAAGGACGGCTGGCAACCATGGTCGAAGAAATTGCCCAGGTGGACGACCACGTGCAGCTCGTGCGTGCCCCCGTAGTATTTGGGCGACCAGGGCTTGCTCTACTTCGCGATCTCTTTCGGCTCAGGAAGCAGATACGAGAGCTGAACCTCGACGCAGTTCTTTACCACCTTTACGCAACCGCTCTAGCGATTCGGCTCGCAACACTCGGCTTACCCCTACGGCGAGTTCATATGGTGGCTGGTCCCCTATACCTGGAGTCACGGCTGATTCGCACGGTCGAGCGGCTCCTAGCGCGGCTCGACTCCGTGACCATTTGCGGTAGCCGTTTCACGCTCGACCGATATCGCGCGCTGGGGATTCCCGAGAAGCAGCTCCGCTATGTGCCGTACGGCGTGGATCTGAACGACTTCAGACCTCCGACAGCTGCCGAGGAAAGCACAGCCCGAACCAAACTGGGGTACGCGGCAGAAGACTTCGTCGTTGTAATGGTCGCCTATGTTTACGCACCGAAGCGCCTGGTCTACTCGGGGCGAGGGATCAAGGGACACGAAGATCTGCTTGAAGCCTGGACCGCTTTTGCGGAGGAGCGTAGCGACGCGAGACTGCTTCTTGTGGGCGGGGGGTTCGACGAGGCTGGAGAGCGTCACCGCAATGCCCTAGTTTCCGGAATTCCGGGCGGGCTTGCACAACAGCGAATCGAATGGCTCGATTCGGTCGACGATGTTCGTGAAGCCTATGCGGCAGCCGATGTCAGCGTCAGTCCTTCGTTGTCCGAGAACCATGGTGCAGCCCTTGAAGCCTCGGCCATGGGCGTGCCGTGCATCGTTAGCGATGCCGGCGCGCTTCCAGAAGCCGTCAATTCTGAGTCGGGGTGGGTACATCGGGCTGGATCGCCATCCTCCCTATTGCGAGCGCTCGAAACGGCTTACGCCGCCCGCTCGGCGCCAGGCTTCGAAAACTATTCCGAGCATGCGCGATCGACGATGGAGGCCGAATTCTCGCAGTCTCAGAGCGCAAAAGAAGCGGTCGACATATTAGTTGATACCGAGACGAGCGACGAGTCGACCGTCCCTAGCCGCGCACCGATAACAATGTTTTCTGAGGCGAGGTTCGAGTCTGATTCTTCCGGCGCGGTTTACAGCACGGATTCATCGCTGCGGGGCTTCGAATGGCAGCGGGCACTGGTCGGCGCACCCGGAATTCGACTTGCAGCTCGGGTGGACAGTCGCCCGGTACCGTCCGCTAGGTATGAGCTGAGCGGTGACTTCGCTGGTTTGCCGTTCTACCAAGGGCTTGGCCATCTCGTACGCAGGCTTCCTGCTCTTCTGAAGAGTATCGACCGGGTCGTACGTTCTTCGCGAGCGATTTCCGTCAAGCTGCCGGGAGCCATAGGACTCATAGCAGTGTATTTCGCAGGTAGGCGCAATGTACCTGTCGCGGCGGAGGTGGTCGGTGACGTCGAAGACGTTCTGAAATCGGGAGTCGCGGGCCTCCCCGGGCGAATTATGGCTGCGCCAGCGACCTTCCTCACCCGGTGGGCAGTCCGTCGTGCCCGCGCCGTCCGCTACGTAACGCGCTCGACACTCCAAACACGCTTCCCCTCTCGCCGCGATGCCGTTTCTGTCACGTATACGGATGTTTTCGTGAATGACAACGAACTAGGACGTGCTCTCGGCACCGTGGAACCGGGTCTAGTCCTGGCGATCGGATCACAAGAGCAGATGTATAAGGGGCACGATCTTCTAATACGCGCGCTCGAAGCGCTCCTTCCGCGGTTTCCCAATGCCCACCTCCAACTGATTGGCTCCGGCCGAATGCAGGCGGAGCTGAGGACGCTAGCCGCGGACCTGGGTGTCGCCGAGCGGGTCGAGTTCGCTGGATTCATAGCTGATCGCACGGAACTGCGACAGAGACTCGATTCCGCTGAGATTTTCGCCCTACCCTCTCGCACCGAAGGACTGCCGAGAGCCTTGATCGAAGCAATGTCTCGCGGACTCCCATGTGTGGCGTCGCGCGTTGGGGGAACGCCCGAGCTCCTCTCGGACGAGGCTCTTTGCGTTCCCGACGACGCGCACGCTTTGACGCAGCTGCTGGATCGATTCCTATCGGACCAAACCTTGCGGGAGCGCCAATCATCCCGCAATCTCCGCGTTGCAGCGGAATATACACAGACAGGCATGCGGCTAGCTCGTGAGGCCTGGCGGGAGGCAGTGCTGTCGATCGCCTCAAAGAGATCCCCCGGCGATCGATAACATCGAGACGACGACACGAACTCGCATGGACATGCATCAAAGACGTTACGAATGCGGACGTTGTTCTAGAGCTGATCTGAACCGGGGCCGAGGGATTATGTGGATGGTCTTCGGTCGCGCGACGCAAAGAAATGGAATCGGGATATGCGTGTGCTGGTAACGGGTGGAGCGGGATTCATCGGGTCGAATCTGGTTAAGCACTTGAACGCTTTCGAAGCGGAGTGGAAGATCCGCGTTCTCGATGACCTGTCTACGGGTCGCTTGGAAAACTTGGATGGAACCACCTGCGAATTCATAGAGGGAACGATTCTCGATAGCGCCGTGCTGGAGAGCGCACTTGCCGACGTGCACGCCGTTGTACACCTGGCCGCGATCGGAAGTGTCCCGCGATCAATCGTCGCGCCAGTTTTGTCTCACCAAGCCAACGCCACGGGCACACTGCAGGTTCTCGAGGCCGCGAGGATGGTGGGGGTCTCTCAGGTCATCGTCGCCTCTTCCAGCTCGGTGTATGGCAGCAATCCGTCTCTCCCGAAGTCCGAGTTGGACTGGACAAGACCCATGAGTCCCTACGGAGTCAGTAAGCAGGCCACCGAGGGGTATGCGATCGCCTACAATTTCTCGTACGGCATGAGCAACCTTGCGTTGCGGTTCTTCAATGTCTACGGCCCTGGCCAACCGGCCGACCATGACTACGCTGCGGTCATCCCCAGATTCGTCAGCGCTGGCCTTCGGGGGGCGACTTTGACCGTGCACGGTGACGGGTATCAATCGCGCGATTTCACCTTCGTCGAGACGGTGTGCGAGGCGCTTCGCCTAGCGGTTGCTGAGAAGGTCACCTCGAACGATCCAGCAAACCTTGCCTTCGGGACGAATACGTCGTTGCTCGAACTCATCACCGAACTACAAGATGTGCTTGGTTCACCGCTTCAAATTCAGCATGTCGATACTCGAGTCGGTGACGTGAGAGCATCCCAGTCGGACGGTGTGCGTATTCGCGAGCTCTTTCCGACGTTGGAACCGACCCCCCTGCGTCGTGGCCTCGTCGAAACTGTCAAGTGGTTCGAAGGGAGAATATGACCCCCAACGGACCAAAGACGGCTCGAGCGGGAGGGGCGCGAAATAGACATAGCGGCGTGCTTCACGTCTTCAATCGGATGGAGATCGGCGGGGCTGAATTGCGCGCCGTGGAGCTTGTCCAGCGAACAGGGAAAGCATTCGACTTCATCGCTGTATCGGGGCTGAGCGGACGACTGGACGATCAGCTTCGCATCGACGGGCATCGCGTGTACCTAATTCGCCTCTCACTACGTACGCTCGGGAAGTACCTTCGCCTCTTCCGGTCTCGCAGGTACCGCGTCATTCACTCCAACATTGGGCTGGCATCAGGGCCGATCGTCCTTCTCGCTTGGCTCGCAGGCTGCCGTTCGCGCATTGTCCATTTCCAGAGTGACGCTGTTGGCGGCACGGACTCGGTCAAGAAGACCGTCTTTTTATGGGTATCGCGTCAGTTGATCTCCATTCTCGCCACCGAGATAGTCGGGGTCTCTCCCGGGAGTCTTAGCTTCGGTTGGAAGCGAAGCTGGAGCAACGATCCACGTTGCTCGGTGATCCCCAACGGCTTCGACACCGATCTCCTGCGTATGCAAGCACAACAAGGCCGATTGCAGCGCACAGACCAGCGCGTCGAGGTCGTCAACGTCGGGCGCCCCGATCCGGTCAAGAATCGAGGTCGCGCCATTGAAATCTGGACACGGTTCGCAGCAAACAACGCCACTCGTTTAGTTCTCGTCGGTGCACTCAATCCGGCGGATGGAGCCCGAGTGAACGAGTCAATCTCATCGGGCTCCGCGATTGACCTTATTGGCGATAGCGACCGTGTCGCTTCTCACCTCGGCTCAGCCGACGTGATGTTGATGACCTCCCTGAGAGAGGGTTTGCCTGGAGTGGTCTTAGAAGCACTCGCGGTCGGTGTGCCGGTCGTAGCTACGCGGCTCCCCGGAACCGAGTGGATCGCGTCGCAGGTGAGCGGAGTCGAGATGTGTTCCCTCGACGCGAAAAATGAAGAGTGGGTCGCGGCCATGAATCGCGCGCTCGCTACATCGCCTGACGCTATTCGCGCCGATTTCGACAGGAGCCCGTTCACCATGCGGCAAGCCGTCGAGAGCTTTCAACGTCTCTGGGGCTTGCAACAGTGAGTGTCGCGATTGAGACCCGAAGAATCAGAAATCGGGCGCAAGCTCACCTACTCCTGTGGCTCATTGCTCTTGTCGCGTTGCTCTTCCAGGTCGGATTCGGTCGAGGCGAAATGGCGCTTGTGCTCACGGAGAGCCTGCTCGTCGTTGTCTTCGGTGAAATCACGATCGCTCGGGCGGCACGCACCAGATTCTGGTCACCCGCATCTCTCTTTTTCATCGTGCTGTCGCTGTTCCATGTTGGCCTCGCCCTGTTTTGGATCTTTGGAATCGACCCAGGGTTCGTACGTCCAGATGACTACATCTGGTATCAAGGCGATGCCGGGATCGAGGCCCTGACCATCGTTTCCGTCGGGCTGGCAGCGTACGTGCTCGGATTTGTATTCTTCATCGCCATCCGACGTACTGCAGATCAAACTCTCGAGAGCTTTGCGCATTCCTCGCGAGCGGCGCAATTCTCGAGCGTGGGAGCTGTGCTCACGATCGTCGGTGTGATCGTCTGGTTTTTCGTCGGTTATAGCGTCGGGGGCGTGTCGATATTCTTCGATTCGTACGCCAATTGGCTATCTCAAACGGGTTCGAGCGGAATCTTGCCATTGGCCTACGGAGCGATTGGACTTGGCCTCGGGCTCACCGTGATAGCTCCGGCGAGACGGTTAGGGAAGGCGGCGCTGCTCTTTTTCGGAGTCTATGCGGTCGTCGCCTTTTTCTTGGGCTTGCGTGGCGATGTGCTCTTCCCTCTGGCCGTCGCGGTTTCAGTAATCGCGTTCCGCAGGAGAATGCCGAGTACGGCAGTCGCACTCGGCTCGACCGTCGGAGTCCTCCTTTTGATCAGCGCGGTAAAGACAATCCGCCAAATCGGCGTTGCGGCCAACGCGTTCAATTGGACAAGCGCCGACCCTCTCTCCGCTATCGGAGAAATGGGTCAAACACTGCGCGTTGTCGCAGTTGTGTCGCAGTGGCACGCCCAGGGCGAGCACTATGAGCTTGGAGCCACGTACACAGTAAGTATCGCAAGGCTCTTCGAGCAGCTTTTTGAGCCTCAAAGCAGACTCCCTGCCGCATCAGATTTTCGACTCATGAATTCGGAGATCATGGCACGCGAAGGCCCCATCGGTGGGTCCGTCGTCGCCGAGGCCTACCACAACTTCGCCATTCCGGGCGTCGTTGTCGTCCTTTTGATAATTGGCATCGTTTTTGCCGCTATGTCCAACATGCGCTTAACAGCGGCGCGAGTTGCCGTCTATGTGTGTGTTGGATATGCGCTGTTCGGCCACATCCGGAATTCCTTCGTCCCCGTGATCCCCACGGTGCTGGTCGGCTGCGCGATAGTCTTGGCAACCTCGATCGGCGGAGACATCCTTTCGAGGAAGGCACCGCCGTGATCCCTCGTCTTCTCCAGGGCCGAGTATTCGGCACCGCCAGCTGGACCGCCTTCTCCGTAGCGATTTCGGCGTTGACGGGCATTTTCACCGCACGTTCTCTCGGGCCAACAGACCGAGGATCCCTCGCTCTCGTCGTCTCGATCGCAGGCATCTGTGCGCTTGTCGGCGCGCTCGGAACGAATGTCGCGGTACGTCGCCACCTCCCTCGACAATCTGCCAATCGCGGCGGTTACTACCGAGTTACCGTCCTCCTAATCGTTCCTCTGACCATCGTGCTGCTTGCGGTCACGTACCTAGTTGCCACCTACGTAGATCCCGACTTTGGCGACCCAGCCGTCGGGCTCGCTTTCATCGGGTACGGAATCGCATATTACTTCTCAAATCAATGGCTGGATCTCCTCAACGCTATGGGTCGCCTGCGAACATCGTCGATGGTGAACGCGCTAGGGACCTTGTTCTGCTTCGCGTTAGTCGTGCCGATTGCTCTCCTTCACCCGAGTCTGGCTCTTACAGCGTGGGCTTACACGGCTTCTGTCGTCGCGCAGGTAGCCCTTTCTATGGTCTTGATCAGGCTCTCCCGAGGCCCAGCGGAGAGGCCACGAGGAGCACGACTCCTACTTCGGGACGGCAGTCGTCTACTCGGGTTCAACGTCGGCCAAACTCTCGCCTATCAAGGCGACACCGTGCTGCTTGGCGCGCTCTCTAGCAGCTATCAGGTGGGAATGTATGCGGTCGCAGTGTCCCCAGCGGCCGTCCTGAGAATCCCCTCTACGGCCCTCGGTCAGGTGCTCTTTCATGACGTTGCCGCGGGGGCCACTACCAAAGTTGCGGTTCTCCGGCGGATCGCGGTTCTTCTCGCTTTTCTGGTGCCCGTCGCTGCTGTCGTTTGGGCGTTGGCGGGCTGGCTTATCGAGCTTGTGTATGGCAGCAGTTACGGAGCAGCAGTCGAGCCCTTCCGTATTCTTCTCGTGGCAGAGCTCCTTCTCAGCCCATTCATAATCCTGGGGCGAACTCTGGCGGGTATCGGGCGAACCTGGAGTGCAAGCGCCTGCGGATTGCTTGGGCTTGTCTTGATCGTCATCTTCTGCCTGATATTGGTCCCGTCGATGGGGGCCAGCGGGGCTGCCCTTGCAAGCGCGATCGCTTACGGCGCCATGTCGGCGCTCGCTATTGCGATGTACATCTCGTCACCTCGACCCGATCCGGGCGTGCGTACGATCGGCGAAATCGAGTGAGCTAGAGCACCGCGCGCTGCAATCTTCTTCTCGCTCCTGCCTTGCTACGCTTTAGCGATGAGGGAAGGCATCGCGCGAGGTTTCCGAGCATCACATCACTACGGCCAACAGGCAATGTCGGGGCTTCGCAAGGCTGTCCTGCGATCGCGATACCCAGGACTCACAATGACCGGTCGGGTCTTCGTCGGGCCGGGTTGCGATATACAGGTCGGCCGTATGTCGACACTCGCGCTGAACAATTGTTACGTATCGAGTGGAGTGACACTAATTGTCGGTGCGGGTGCCCAACTCGAAATCAGCGCTGATTTTATCGGGAAGAATTCCACCATCGTCGCTCGAGAGTCGATCATCATCGGGGACGGTTCAAAGATTGCTGAAAACGCCGTAATCCGGGATGGAAATCACGATCACACCGTAGCGTTGAGTGATATGCGATTCACGCAGGCTCCGATACATATCGGAGCGGACGTCTGGATTTGCGCAAACGCGATTGTCCTGAGCGGAGTTGAAATTGGCGACCGGGCGACCATCGCTGCGGGTGCGGTCGTCACGAGGGATGTTCAGCCGGCTACCACGGTCGGAGGGGTTCCCGCTAAAGAGCTCAAAGACTCCTAAGTCCCATCAGGCCCGCGTATCTGGCCTGGCACAGTCGCGTGCGCCCTCGTGACATTGCGATCCGCGCCTCGCATACGCAAATTACTTGGCGGGTACACCCTTAACGGTTGCGCCCGATGACACGTCCCGAGTAACACACGCGGCCGCGCCGATCGTTGCTCCAGCTCCGACAGTCAAGCCTTGCAAAATAACAGCCCCGGCTCCGATGAGCACGGAACTCTTCACATCCACCTCACCGGAGATAATCGCACCCGGGTTGACCGAGACGAAGTCCGCGAGCTTCGCGTCGTGACCAATGGTCACCGACGGGTTGACGTGAGCGTGTGCTCCAAGCGAAACATTCGTTGAAACCTGCACGCCCGAGCAGATCACCGCACCAAGTCCGATCGATGCGAGTGAACCGATCACCGCTGTCGGATGAATGAGTGTCTCCGCGGTACGACCGGAACGCTCGAGTTCTGCTGCGACCGCAGAACGCGCAGACGGGCTGCCGATTGCAATCACGTAGTGGGAATCGGGATCCGTCTTCAGCCAGGCATGCAGGCTGCCTAGCCACTCAACGCCTCGATCGCGCAACCGCAGGAGCGACGCTTGACTGGGACCATCGTCGACAATGCCTCGAATCGAGAACCTAGGTTCCTCAGATGCCCTGTTTACCGCTTCAGCGACATCGAGGGCCTCACGCCCGAACCCCCCGGCGCCGATTATTACGAGTGGCGTGGTCATTCGTGGGGCCCCCAACTGCTCGACCCCAAGAACTCATGAGCGGTCACGTGGCCCTCCGCGGAGATTCCTTCGCGACGAAGAACCGACGTGACCGTGCGCCACAAGATCGAGGCGTCGAGGCGGAAACTCCGTGCATCCACGTACTCGACATCGAGCCGGAGCTTCTCGTTCCACTCGATCGCATTGCGACCGCTGACCTGAGCGAGGCCTGTCACCCCGGGGCGCACCTCGTGGCGTCGCGCCTGCTGTGAGGTGTACCTGTCCAGATACGCGACCAGAAGCGGACGCGGACCGACGATACTCATGTCCCCCCGAAGAACATTCACGAGGGTGGGCAACTCGTCGACGCTCGTCGCACGCAAAGCTCGGCCGAAACGGGTGACCCGGTCCTCATCCCTGACGAGTCCGAGAGCTGGATCCGCATCCCGCATCGAACGGAACTTCACCAGCGTGAACACCCGCCCGCCCCGACCGGGACGTTCCTGTCGGAACAGCACGGGGCGACCCAGCTTCGCTGCGACCGCGATAGCGACCCCGAGCAATACGGGTGACGTCACCACCAGCAGCCCAGCGGCACCCACCACGTCGAGCACGCGCTTGACACCGTCGTACGGCCGAGCGACGCCCGCCGCCCCCGCAACCGTCGGCCGATCAGACACGGACACCAACGAACTCCTCGATCGCCGACGTGACCCGGCCCACCTGGTCGTCTGTGAGAGCCGAACCGCTCGGAAGGGTCAGTCCGGTACGGAACAGCTGCTCCGCGTTTCCGTTGAGAACGGCCGGCGCTCCGGCGAACACGGGCTGCAGGTGCATGGGCTTCCAGAGAGGACGGCTCTCGATGTTCGCCGCATTCAGGTGGGCGCTGAGGTCTGTCGACGACCAGCCGGCCACATCCGGGTCCACGATCACGGATGCGAGCCAGCAGTTGTCTTCGGCGTCGTCGTCTCCGCCGAAGATGCTGACACCGGGCACATCGGCGAAGAGCGACCGGTACGAGTCCCGCACCTGTCGCCGTCTGTCCATCATGCTGTCGAGTCTGGTCAGCTGCGCCCGGCCGAGCGCGGCCAGCAGGTTGCTCAGACGGTAGTTATAGCCGATCTCGGTGTGCTCGTAGTGCACGGCCGGCTGGCGGGCCTGGGTGGACAGGTATCGCACGCGGGCGGCCAGCTCCCCGTCGTCGGTGAGCAGCATCCCCCCTCCTGACGTGGTCATGATCTTGTTGCCGTTGAACGAGATCGCCGACGCGGCGCCGAACGAGCCGGCCGGGCGACCGTGATGCGTGGCGCCCAGGGACTCAGCCGCATCCGAGAGAACGGGCACCCCGAAGGCGTCCGCGATCGGAAGGATGCGCGAATAGTCCGCGGACTTGCCCAGTAGGTCGACCGGCACGATCGCCGACACAGTGGTGCCCTGCGCGCGCAACTCGGTCAGCGCCTGCTCGAGCAGCGCCGGATCCATGTTGCCGCTCGCGAGCTCGCTGTCGACGAAATACGGCTGGGCGCCGGTGTAGGCGATCGCATTCGCCGTGGCAGCGAAGGTCAGGGTCGAGGTGAGAACGACATCCCCCGGCTTCACCCCGAGTGTCAGAAGACCCAGGTGCAGCGCGGCCGTACCCGACGCGAGTGCAGCGGCGTGAGCGACGCCCACCCGTTCGGCCACCTCACGCTCGAACGCGTCGACGTCTGGACCGAGGGGCGCGATCCAGCCGGAGCGGAACGCGTTCAGCAGGTAGCGCTCCTCCAGCTCGCCGACATCCGGCGACGACATCAGGATGCGGTCGTTCACCGTGCGCCCTCCTTCGGCAGGGTCGGGATGATCGCGGTGTCGGCGCCGTTCGTTCGCAGACGGTGAATCCACACGTCGTGGTCGACCTCATGCGAATTGATCGGTTTGATCCGGGTATGCGAGATCTTCGGGTGACGCGGGCGCACATCGGTCTCGCCGGCACCTACCAGCTCCTCGTGCAGCTTCTCCCCCGGCCGGAGTCCGGTGAATCGGATCTCGATGTCCTTACCGCTGTGCGCGATCATCCGCTTGGCGATGTCGAGGATCGATACGGGCTCGCCCATGTCGAGGATGAGCACCTCGCCCGGCTCGCCGATCCCACCGGCCTGCACCACGAGCTGGCACGCCTCCGGGATGGTCATGAAATAGCGGGTGACCTCGGGATGCGTGACCGTCAGCGGACCGCCGGACTCGATGAGCGCCTGGAATGTCGGCAGCATCGAACCGCGGCTGCCGATCACGTTGCCGAAACGCACCGACAGGTACGGGGATGCGGTGATCTCCGCAGCGGCCGCGGTCAGCTTCTCCGCAACGCGCTTGGAGTGTCCGAGAACGCTCGTCGGATTGGCCGCCTTGTCGGTAGAGATGTTCACGAAGGTGGTGACGCCCGTTTCGGCGGCTGCGTCCAGGACGTTGCGCGTGCCGAGCACATTGGTCTTCCAGGCTTCATCCGGATACTGCTCCAGCATCGGAAGGTGCTTGAGAGCCGCCGCATGGAACACCACGTCGGGTCGCCGGTGCCGGAAGATCTCGATCAGCGCCTCCCGATCGCGGATGTCCGCCAGAACCACATTCGTGGTGTCGAGCAGGCCGTGCCCGTCGATGGTGATCTGCGCCGCCTGCAGGTTGGTCTCGTCATGGTCGAGCATGATCAGCTCGGCCGGTCCGAATTTCAGGATCTGGCGCGACAGCTCCGACCCGATGGATCCGCCCGCGCCGGTGACGAGTACGCGCTTGCCGGTGAGGTAGCTCGCTATCGCCGCCACATCGGTGTCGACCGGCTGACGGCCGATGAGATCCTCGATGCTGATGTCGCGAACATCCGACAGACGCGAACGCCCGGCGTGGATGTCGTCCAGAGTCGGCAGAACCTTGACCTGGAGTCCCGCGTCGGCCGCGGCATCCTGCACCTTGCGGAGGAACGATGCGTCCACTCTCGCGATGGCGACGATCAGCACGGTGGCGCCGGTTGCTCCGGCCACCGTCGTGAGATCGCGGAGCCGGCCCACCACGCGAACGCCGCGCACCTGACGGTTTGCGGCGTCGGGGTCGTCGTCGATCAGACCGATCGGAAGGAACGGCGAGAACGGGTCGGTGATCATCCGCTGCACCAGCTGATGCCCGAGATAGCCGGCACCGTAGATGAGGGTCGGTGAGGCGCCGTCGTGCGGCCGCAACTGCGACTCGATGTAGAGCCGTTTGAGATAGCGGGCGCCCCCCATCAGCACGAACGCGAAGGGAAGTGCGAGAAAGACGACGCTGCGCGCCAGGTGCACGTTGTTGCCGAACATCACCACAGGAACGCCGACGACGATAGACACGGCGCAGACCGAGAAGAGCAGCGCCCTGACCTCGTCGAAGCTCCCGTACGTGAACTGTCCGCGATAGAGGGACAGCACACCGCCGATGACGAGCTGCGCCACCATCGCGGCAGCCGTCACGAAGAGCAGCGCGGGATACGGCAGACGCGCCGGGTGAAAGTCGTAGGCGAGAAGGGCGGCGCCGAAGATCGCGACAAGCCATGACACGGCGTCGAGCGCGTATTGCGCGCCGAAACGGCGCAACAGCGTCTCGCCTCTGCGAGCGGTCTCCGCTCGCACCCGCTCACTGAACAAGCCCCCGCTCAGCCCCA